>CEPR01005744.1_pt1 | contig 104025 bp, 87 predicted proteins | sample 530431 | NCBI WGS metagenome assembly CEPR01 (sample SAMEA2620078, study PRJEB7988) | marine metagenome | isolation source: saline water (ENVO:00002010), including
CTTGCGTGTATATTGTATGATAATAAACCCCTCAAACGAAGAACAGAGGTTGAGATAACCTAAAATTTATTAATCCTCAATACAGAAAATAGGATTTGTTATCAAATGAATGGATATAGTACTAAAGCCAATTCAGTTCTGAAAAAAGGTAAAATGTTGTACCTATGTTGTACCCAAGGTCAAAAATCGTGAAGAAAATCCCATTTTTTAAAATGAAAAAGCCGAAGATTTCTCTTCGGCTTTTGTGCGGATGACAGGAATCGAACCTGCACACCTCGCGGCATCAGATCCTAAGTCTGACGTGTCTACCAGTTCCACCACATCCGCATTTTAAATATTTTAACACTTTTTCTTAGGTTAAATCCTAAGTCTAGCGTGTCTACCAATTCCACCACGCCCGCATTTCAATAAGTTCCTTTTTGTCTCAAAAGGAGTGCAAATATACATAAACTTCATAATTGGCAAACAAATTTTTTAGATAAAATTTTGTTTTTGGTACCTTTAGCTTTTTAGTTGAAAAAATTACCTTGAAATGCCCATTTACAAGTAGTAAAATTAATAGAAGACGAACAAACCAGGGCTTCCCCGTCTTCATATTTCTCAAAATATATTATATAAATGAAAAGTGCAAAACCGTATATAGAAGAACACAAAAACCGTTTTATCGATGAGCTTATCGAACTGCTTAAAATACCAAGTATAAGTGCTGATCCAGCTTATAAGGAGGATGTGTTTAATACTGCTGAAGCCGTAAAAAACAGTCTTCAAAAAGCAGGTTGCGATACCGTTGAAATTTGTGAAACCCCAGGTTATCCTATTGTATTTGGTGAAAAAATAATCGATAAAAATCTTCCTACAGTTTTGGTATACGGTCATTATGATGTACAACCCCCAGACCCGATGGACTTGTGGAACAGTCCGCCATTCGATCCAGTTATTGAAAAAACCGAAATTCATCCCGACGGAGCCATTTTTGCCCGTGGTGCTTGTGACGATAAAGGACAAATGTACATGCACGTAAAGGCACTGGAATATATGACCAAAACCAACCAGTTGCCTTGTAATGTAAAATTCATGATTGAAGGTGAAGAGGAAGTGGGCAGTGCCAGTTTAGAGTGGTTCATTACCCGAAATAGGGAAAAACTGGCCAACGACGTTATTTTGATTAGTGATACCGGAATGATTGCGCCCGATATTCCATCTATTACTACAGGATTGCGAGGTCTTAGTTATGTTGAGGTTGAAGTTACAGGTCCTAATCGTGATTTACATAGTGGACTATACGGCGGAGCAGTGGCAAACCCAATTAATATTTTAGCTAAAATGATTGCATCGCTTCAGGATGAAAATAACCATATTACGATACCTGGTTTTTATGATGATGTGGAAGATCTATCAGAAGAAGAACGTGCTAAAATGGGGGAGGCTCCTTTTAATAAAGAAGCCTATAAAAAAGCAATAGGTATTAGTGACGTCTATGGTGAAGCAGGGTATACCACTAACGAACGAAACTCGATACGACCAACCCTGGACGTCAATGGAATTTGGGGTGGGTACACAGGTGAAGGAGCTAAAACGGTAATAGCTAGTAAAGCGTATGCAAAAATAAGTATGCGATTGGTGCCTAATCAAGATTGGAAGAAAATAAGTCAATTATTTAAAGAACATTTTGAAAGTATCGCGCCAAAAGCTGTTGAGGTTGAGGTGAAGCCACATCATGGTGGGCAAGCCTATGTAACACCAATAGATAATACAGGCTACAGGGCTGCGAGTAAAGCATATGAAAAGACGTTTGGTAAAACGCCAATCCCACAACGTAGTGGTGGAAGCATCCCGATTGTGGCTTTGTTTGAAAAAGAACTGAAAAGTAAAACTATTTTAATGGGCTTTGGGTTGGATACTGATGCTATTCATTCGCCTAACGAGCATTTTGGGATATGGAATTACCTAAAAGGAATCGAAACCATTCCGCAATTCTATCATTACTTTACAGAAATGAGTAAATAAAAAATTTAAGTAATATAAAAGCTAAAACTGCCTTCAAATACATTATTTGGAGGCAGTTTTTAGTTCAATGTCACTTCATATTCATTTAGTAAATCCAATAAAACCGTTTCAGTAGTTGAAAGAAATTTTGGAGTGTTTCTAATGGTGTCTAACTTTTTAAAATATGTAGCAATAGAACTATCTTCATATTTATCAATTAATATCGGGTGAACATAATATTGTCTGCAAACGGCTCGCGTGTTTCCCAATCCTTCCGCAGCAGCGTCGAAAGCTGTAAGTATATTTTTCTTGTTTTGCTTTTCGTCTTCTTCAATTCCTAGATTGTGTAAGGTTTCAAAAGCAATCTTACTTGCAGCCCAGGTTCTAAAATCTTTAGCTGAAAAAATATCTCCTGTAATATCGTGTAAATAGTCATTGACCATTCCGCTATCTATGCTATGATGTTCTCCGTTTTCATCATAATATTGAAATAATTCCCATCCGGGTATTTCTTCACATTGTAAAACTAAGTTTTGAAGACGTTCATCTTTAATGGAAATACGATGTTTTTTACCTTTTTTACCTTCAAATTCAAAAAGAAGTTTGTTTTCTAACACATCTAAATGTTTCGTTCTCATAGTCGAGAGACCGTACGATTTGTTTTCTTTAGCATAGTAAGAATTACCTATTCTAATATGAGTTTCTTCCATTAAATGAAGCACTACAGCTAGGCATTTCTGTTTATCCATTTTAGGACGTTTTAGGTCTTTTTCAATTTGCTTTCTTACCTTCGGAAGTGTTTTTCCGAACTCCGTCATTTTAAAAAACTTTGTTTTATTTCGAATTTGTGACCAATGTGGATGATATCGATATTGCTTACGGTTTTTTTCGTCGCGCCCCACAACTTGTAAATGGCCATTTTTTAGCGGAGTAATATAGACATCGGTCCAAGCAGGTGGAATCACTAAACTTTTAAATCGTTTAATGTCCGACTTACTTTTAATCTTTTTACCGTTTTTGGTATAATAAAATCCGCGTCCGTGACGATGTCTTTGTATGGTGAGTTTTTTTTCGGTAACATATACGAGATTGGCCAGCTCTGCAGCTTGAGTAGGATCCTCCAGTACTTTTTTTACGTCGGGTTGTTTTATTACCATGCTATAAAAATAGCAGGAAATTTCTATAAATTATCATAACGAAAATACAAACCCTTCATAATTGTTGAGGTGTAAAAGATTGTATAAGGCTTATGTTTTCTTTACAAAGTCGGTAATAATTACAATTTGTTGTCCGTCTACTTTCCCTTCAATATACTTCTCATTTTCGTGGTCTAATGAAATTCGCCTAACAGCAGTACCTTGTTTGGCAACCATACTGCTACCTTTAACTTTTAAGTCTTTAATTAAAACTACTGAATCACCTGCTTCCAGTATATTGCCGTTGCTGTCGCGATGTACAATAGCATTGCTCTTGTCAACACCGTCGCCAGAAGCCTTTGCCCATTTGCGGGTTTCGTCTTCCATATACATCATATCCAGTAAATCTTGTGGCCAACCCTCACTTTTTAAACGCTGTAACATACGCCACGCCATAACCTGTACCGCCGGAATAGTGCTCCACATGCTATCGTTTAAACATCGCCAATGGTTAGGGTCGCGTTTGGTTTCATCTTCAATTTGTTCTTTGCAGGTCGCACAAAGTAATATACTGGCTTTCAGTCCTTCTGTTGGGGAATCTGGAATTGTAAAAATGGATAGGTTTTCTTCAGAACCACAAAGCTCACATTTGTTTTCAGCTCGTTTAGATAGGTCGCGTTCCAGACTCATAATTTATAGTTTTTGGTAAAGATAGTTTAATTCATTTCCAGTTGAAATTTTAATTTTTCTGAAAAATTAAGCTTCTATGTTTGTAGAATTAAAATTTTATTCTACATTTGTAGAGTTAATTCTAATTTTGTAGAAATATGCAGCTTTCAAATTCCGAAGAACAACTTATGCAATTACTCTGGAAACAGAAGAAAGCATTTATGAAAGATTTAATTGAAGCTTATCCAGAGCCAAAACCGGCACCAACAACGGTGGCTACGCTTTTAAAACGCATGCAGGATAAAAATTTTGTAGATTATAAACAAATGGGGCGTTCTAGGGAATATTTTCCATTGGTAAAAAAGAAAGACTATTTCTCCAAACAGGTTAACGGAATGATAAAGGATTTTTTTAACGACAGTGCCTCCCAGTTTGCTTCTTTTTTCACACAAGAAACTAACTTGAGCAAAGAAGAACTGGAGGATTTAAAAAAATTGATTGACCAACAACTTAAAGAAAAATAATATGGAATGGTATCTATTAAAATCTGCTGCTTGTCTATTGATTTTCTTTGCTTTTTATAAGCTTTTTTTAGAAAACATAAGCGCGCACACTTTTAAACGGTTTTATTTATTAGCGGGGATTATAGGTTCTTTTTTAATTCCGTTAGCAACGTTTACGAGTTATGTAGAAGTAGCAAGCACAGTTAATAACGCAGCTTTTACGACTGTTTCAGCAACTGAAGCAATTCCTACTGAAGAAAACATCAATTACCTTCCCTTTGTACTTTGGGGTATTTACGGGTTAGGCGTTGTATTTTTCGGATTCCGTTTCATTCGAAACCTATACAATATCTGGAAGAAGGTTCAGCAAAATCCAATTCTTATACAAAATAATTTCTTTCATGTCCTACTTCGGAATAAAGTTACACCGCATACCTTTTTCAGCTTTATTTTTCTGAATAAAACAAAATACAAAGCCAATGAAATTCCTGAAGAAGTTTTATTGCACGAACACGCCCATGCTAAACAAATGCATAGTGTAGATATTCTTTTTATAGAACTGCTTCACGTACTGTTTTGGTTTAATCCGCTATTTATATTCTTGAAAAGAAGTATGAAGCTCAATCACGAATTTTTAGCAGATCGCGCCGTTTTAAAACAGGGAGCAGAAACATCTGTTTATCAAAAACTATTATTGGCATACTCATCACATGCCGTAACGCCACAATTGGCACATTCAATCAATTATTCATCATTCAAAAAACGATTTACAGTTATGAAAACACAAACCTCAAAAAAAACAATTTGGCTAAGAAGCCTTTTACTAATTCCATTACTAGCATTCATGCTTTATGGATTTAGTACTAAACAAACAATTGTAAAAACAACGCCACAAACAGAACAGCTTGAAGGTGTGAATACTGAAAAGGCCACTAAAAAACAAGTAGCGCAATACAACAAGTTGGCTAAAAAATACAATGCTGTAGCTATTGAAGACCGCAAAATTCCGATATCAGATCTTGAAATATTAGAGCATGTTTTTGGATTAATGACTACTGAGCAAAAAGAAAAGGCTCAACCATTTCCTGAATGTTATTTGGAAAACAAAATAGGTCGTTACGATACGTATGCAAAAGATTTCATGGAAGGAGCTCGAAAAAATAGTAAAAAAGCATTTGTAATAATGATCAACATTAATAGTGTAAATATTAATGGAAAACCATCAAGTATTAAGACCTTTAAAGATGATTTAAACGCTATAACTAAAGGTTGGACTAAACAAGATTTTGAAGAAGCAAATCCTTCCATACTAATTGCAAGTAGTAGTCAAGACTATTTAAAAAAGCTGGAAGTAGAGTTCCAAAAAACTGATTATGCAAAATTTAAAAAAGGGGCGACGTTATTAATTCCACCACCTCCGCCACCAGCTCCAGATGTGCTTAAACCACCCAAAAAGGTAATTAAAGGCGAGAATGATAGCGATGTAAATATACCGCCACCCCCTCCGGCGCCAAAGGCAGATGGTACTGTAATATACCCGCCGCCACCGCCACCTCCACCAAACCCCAATCTTGTGGAATATATAAAAGAGTTGGCAGAAAAAGGGGCAACTTTTTACATAGGCCCACATAAGTATAGTGCAGATGAAGCTATTAAATTGGTGAAAAAAAGTAAGGATGCATCTATTGATGTGAGCAAATATCCAGAAGTACACTTGAATGGTTGTTAAACTAACATTTAATACATTATTAGAAAGGTCTAGAAAAATCTAGGCCTTTTTTTGTAACAATTAACCAAAATTGGCGTTCTAATAGTCTGTCAATCAAAATCAACCAACCTATGTTACAACGTTTTTTTATTTTCTGTTCGGGTGCAGATACGGCCATCTTAGAAGAATGCTCACCTGGCGAACGTACCAAATATGCTGGTATTGGCGCCACCGTATTTTTTACAGCTGTAATGGCTGCTATTGCAGGTTCGTATGCTTTATACACCGTTTTTGATAACCTTTTCACTGCTATTTTCTTCGGAATGATTTGGGGGTTGCTCATTTTTAACCTTGATCGTTTTATTGTTTCAACCATTAAAAAGAGAAAGAACTTTTTTGATGAATTGATTCAAGCTTCTCCTCGTATTCTATTAGCAGTAATTATTGCGATTGTCATTTCAAAACCCTTAGAAATGAAAATTTTTGAAAAGGAAATCAATCAAGTACTTCTCGAAGAAAAAAATGATATGACGTTGGCCAACAAAGATCAATTGGCCCTACAATACACACCTACTGTTGAAGCCTTAAATGCTGAAATCGATGCTCTTAAACAAGAAGTAACCGATAAAGAAGCCGAAGTAAATACTTTGTATGAAACTTACATTGCCGAAGCCGAAGGCAGAAAAGGAACCGAACTTATTGGCAAGGGTCCCGTTTATAAAGAAAAGCGTGATAAACACGATGCAGAATTAGCCGCTTTACAAGCATTGCGTACTACAAACGCTGAAAAGATAACCAATCTTGAAAACCAAATTGCAACGGTATCAACCGAATACCAAACCAAAGTTGCTGAAACACAACCCGTAATCGATGGATTTGATGGGCTCATGGCAAGAGTGAATGCCCTCGATAAATTACCTTGGCTACCGTCATTCTTTATATTTCTATTGTTTTTAGCCATTGAAACATCACCAATAATTGCAAAACTTTTATCGCCGAAAGGAGCATACGATTTAAAACTGGAAGAACAAGAAAGCGCATTAAAATCGTGGGTTACACAACAACAAGCACAGCGCGAAGTGTTGGTAACGACAGACCGTGATATTAATAATAGGGTGTACGCAGATATTGCAGAAGAACAAGAGTTGTACGATTATAAGCGTAAAAAAGCCCGCGAGTTGATGCAACTGCAGGCTGATGCTTTTTATAAAAAGCAGAAGGGGGTTTTATAATAATTTCTTGATGCTTTCTTTTTCAAATTGAAGTTAAATTTCAGTAATATTGTTAGTCAAACTGTATACTGAAATGACTACAGAAATTGCATCTCAAATAGCATTGCGACACTATGGGCTCACCGTGAAAGCTTATGCTTTACAAGGCGATGAGGATGAAAACTTTAAATTGGTTTCTGAAGATGGTAAAACCTACCTTTTAAAAATTTCAAATGCTGAAACTTCTGAAAAGTTTGTAAAATTTCAAACGTCTATTTTAGAGCATTTGGCTTCAAAAAAAACAAGTTGTATGTTTTCCGAAGTTATTCTAAATAATGACAGGAAACCATTAACTTCACTTACTATTTCCAAAAAAAACAGAAAGGCAAGACTCTTAACTTGGGTACCCGGAAGGCTTTGGGCAAACGTCAATCCTAAAACTTCAAAATTACGGTTCAGTTTAGGTGAGAATGCAGGAGAAATCACAAAGGCCTTACAAGATTTTCAACATCCGGAAGCCAACCGAAATTTTGATTGGAACTTGGCCGATTCCTTTTGGACCCAAAAATACACCGACCTGTTTAAGAATATTGAGCATACTATGGTTTCCTTTTTTCAAAAGCGATTTCAGGAAATTCAACCTGTGTATCAATCGCTTCCCAAAAGTGTGGTGCATAACGATGTAAACGACCATAACATACTTGTTTCAGAAAACTTAAAAAATCCTGAAGTTACAGGAATAATCGATTTTGGTGATGCCGTTTATACACAAACGGTAAACGATTTGGCTATTGTAATTGCCTACGCGATTATGAATACGCCAGACCCATTGGCCGCTGCGGTGGAAATTGTTCAAGGCTATCATTCAAAGTATAAACTTTCCGAAAAAGAATTGGAATGTCTTTATACCCTCGTGGGGATGCGCTTAGTGATTACCGTTACAAAAGCAGCTTTGCGAAGGGCCAATGTTTCTAAAAACGTGTATCATTTTATCAGTGAACACGATGCGTGGCAATTGTTAAAGCATTGGTATGGTACCTACGAAAATTTTGTGCTTTATAATTTCAGAAATGCGTGCGGGTATACACCACATCCAAAAGAACACGAGTTTAAAAACTGGATAGCAAACAACAAAATATCGTTGAATACACTTTTTCCAACTCTAAAAATTAAGCACGTTACGCACGTCGACATGAGTATTGGTAGTAAGTGGCTGGGCAACAAAGAAGAATATAGCGACACCGATATCACGGAATACAAACTGAAACAAATTGAAAATGAAAATCCGGAAAGCATTTTAGCAAATGGATATTTAGAAGTCCGTCCTTTTTATACTACGAATGCCTTTAGAATGGACGGAAACAACGGTCCACAATACCGTACCGTACATTTAGGAACCGACTTTTGGGTAGATGCAAAAACACCACTTCACGCTGCGTATGATGGGAAAGTGGTTATCCTTCACCATAACGATTATTTAAAAGATTATGGGCCATTAGTGGTGTTAGAGCACGAGTTTAACGGAAACACTTTTTACACATTATATGGTCATTTAACACTCTCTTCGCTGGAGATGACCAAGATTGGTCAAAAAGTAAAACAAGGAGAGTTGATTGGTTATATTGGGGATGCTTCCGAAAACGGAATTTGGACACCGCACCTACATTTTCAAGTGATGCTCGATTTGTTGGGGAATACTGAAAATTATCCGGGCGTAGCATTTCCTTCTGAAAAAAATGTTTGGAAAAGCATTTGTCAAAATCCCGGTTTGCTGTTTACTGAAGAAACCCAAGAAACACCTGAAACATACTCAAACGAAGAAATTATTCATTTCAGGAAAGAACATTTAGGAAAAAGTTTGAGTCTTTCCTATTCCGAACCTTTAAACATCGTTAGGGGCGAAGGGGTTTATTTAATAGATGCTAATGGAAAAAAGTATATCGACACTGCCAATAATGTAAACCACGTAGGGCATCAGCACCCAAAAGTAGTTGTAGCTGGACAACAACAAATGGCGGTTTTAAATACCAATACACGGTATTTGCACAAAGAAATAGTGAATTATGCAGAGGCGTTATTGAAAAAACTTCCTAAAGAACTTTCGGTGTTGCATTTTGTCAATTCTGGTAGCGAAGCGAATGAACTTGCTTTACGAATGGCAAAAACCATTACCAAGCAAAACGATGTGCTTGCCATTGAAGTTGGTTACCACGGAAATACCAATGCAGTAATGGATGTGAGTTCGTATAAATTTGATGGAAAAGGAGGGTTCCCTAAACCAGAGCATACACATATTTTACCTTTGCCAGACTCTTATAGAGGAAAACATACAGATGCTAATTGTGGTAGTGCATACGCAAATTATGCAGCGGAAATAATTGACAGCTTAAAAGAAAAAAACAGAAATGTTGCAGCCTTTATCGGAGAGTCGATGATAAGTTGTGGTGGGCAAATTGTACCGCCAAAAAACTATTTTAAGGAAATTTATAAAACGGTTCGAGAGGCTGGGGGGCTTTGCATAGCTGATGAAGTACAGACTGGTTTTGGTAGGATGGGCAAAACATTTTGGGCTTTTGAACTGTTTAATGTTGTCCCCGATATTGTAACGATGGGGAAACCTGCCGGGAATGGCCACCCATTGGCTGTTGTGGCGTGTACAAAAGAAGTTTCTGAAAAATTTCATACCGGCATGGAGTTCTTCAATACCTTTGGTGGAAATCCAGTTTCCTGTGTGATTGGGCGTACAGTTTTAGAAGTAATTGAAGAAGAAAATTTGCAACAAAATGCTTTGGAAACAGGAGAATATTTAAAATCTGAACTGTTTCAACTTCAAAAAGAGTTTCCGATTATTGGCGATGTAAGGGGAGAAGGACTGTTTCTTGGGTTTGAATTGAACGATGCTGACAAAAAGCCCTTGGCCGAACACGCCGCTTATCTTTCCGACCGTATGAAAACGCTAGGTATTTTAATGAGTACTGATGGTCCGGACTACAACGTCTTAAAAATAAAACCTCCAATGGTTTTTAATAAAGAACACGCTAAAGAACTTGTTTCAAAATTAAAAATCGTATTGGAGGAGGATTTTATGAAAGCGTATTAATTGTTAGCAACACCCACCACCATCATAATGAAAGGTAGATTCACTTATATGGATATCATCCCTATTTAAATTTGCTATGGCACCAGCTGTTTTATCGCAGATAGCCAAAGGTTGGTTTTTAAGCAGGACATGCCCTTTTTTATCATCAAAATAATCTTCATTACCGTAATAAATGGCAGCTTTACCTGTAAACACACAGGGGCCGTCTTCAGGCATAGGGTCTTTTATAGCAGCCACTTCAATCGATTCGATGTAGATTAGCTCGTCGGTTGGATATTGTTTTGGGCTTAAAATACGGTACGGTTTTCTAGCTCTTATTTCAATGGTGCCAAAGCCAACATCGGTTAATGCTTTTACATAGTCTTTTATTGATAGGCTTCCGCTTAAACATAAGGCACGAAGGCGTTCATCATTTCTAAGTGTGTCATTCATTTCTTGCTCGCAAGTGGGATCACTCATTACCAAACGGCCGTGAGGTTTCAATACGCGGTACATTTCTTCAATAGCGCGTTTTAAATCTTCTTCTTTAAAAATATTGAAGAGACAGTTTTGTGCTGCTACATCGATACTATTGTCCTCTAAAGGTAGGTTCATGGCATCTCCTTTTTTCAGGTCCACAAACTCACTTTTAAACCAAGGATTTAAGGCTTCGGCTTCTTTAAAGTTTTTACGGGAAGCTTCTAACATTTCATCTACTACGTCTATACCTACAACTCCGTTTTTTTGTCTATTAAAATAGGCAAATTGCAAGAGTTCCATTCCGCCACCAACGCCTACATACAACATTTTTGGGTTGTTGGAAAGATCGCGGGCATGAACAGTGCTTCCGCAGCCATAATTCATTTCTTGCATAATTTTAGGGATTTTAAGCCCTGGTAATTCCCAAATAGGGTTGGTTGTGCAACAAAGGCCTACATCTGGTGTTAAGGCTGCTTCTTTATATACGTTGTGTGTGGTTTCTAAATAGCTCATAGTGTTATAGTTTTTTTATTACTTCAGTAAATAATGTAATCATATTTGGTTCTGCTTTTGCTGCCATGGCGAGGATATCAGGAATATCAACTGGTTTTAGATTGTCAGGGTCACACTCGTCTGTCAGTACAGAAACGGCTGAAACTGGCAGCCCCAAATGGTTGGCCACGATAATTTCAGGAACGGTGCTCATTCCTACGGCATCGGCGCCAATAATTTTTAAATAACGGTATTCGGCACGGGTTTCTAATTGTGGCCCAACTACACTTGCGTATACACCTTTATGTAAGTTGATATTTTTTTCTGAAGCAATTTGTTCAATCGCCTTGTTCATTTCAGCATCATATGGTGCGCTCATATCGACAAAACGCTCGCCCATTTTTTCAATGCCACGAACGGCTAACGGCGAACTGCCTTGTAGGTTTATATGGTCATCAATCAGCATAATTTCACCTTTTTTAAAGTTGAGGTTTACCGCTCCAGATGCGTTACTAATTAGTAGCTTTTTAATGCCCAACTCGTGCATAACGCGAACTGGGAAAGTAACATCTTGCAAAGAATAGCCTTCGTAAATATGAAAACGCCCTTGCATAACCATTACTTTTTTTCCGCCCAGCATCCCGAAAATCAATTTTCCTTTATGAAATTCTACGGTTGCCGTAGGGAAGTTGGGAATGTGATTGTAACTTACTTCACTCTGTATTTCAACATCTTCTAGCAATTTGCCTAGACCAGTACCTAAGATGATTCCTATTTCAGGATTGTCAAAACCTCGGTCTTTTAAAAATGCTGCAGATTCTTGTATATATTGTAACATGGTAATTTAATATTAAAAATCAGTATCTAAATAGTCTGGTAAAAATTCTTGGAAAGCCTCATTATCCCTGATGTCACTATAGTAGTCAACGTCGTTTCGTTCTTCTAGCGTTTTTAATTTTTCATCTTTTAAATCTTCAAGTGTGGCTTGTAATACTGAGTCTTTTCCCCAATCTTTTTTACTGAAAATAGCTTGGTTGGGCTGTTTCATTCCCAATAAATAATAACCCCCATCTTTTGCGGGACCAATTACGTAATCGTGGTCTTTTAATACCGTAAAAGCATTGTCAAGATCTTCTGTGTTTAGGTCGTACATATCACTCCCAATAATGATGGCCTGTTCATACCCAAGTGAAAATACTTCGGTAAATGCATTGTACATACGAATGCCCAGGTCATCGCCTCGTTGTATTTTTTTGTTAAATGTATTATTGTCCCAATTGTCTTCTTTGTGAATATCTTCACTATAAAACACAAACTTATCTGCTTGTACTTGGGTTGTAATTTCAGCTGTATGCTTTAGTAAGAACTTGTATATTTTTAAAGCAGATTCGTCGCCTATGCTTGTGGCTAACCGTGTTTTAACTTTACCCAATTCTGGGTTTCGGGTAAAAATAATCAGTGCTTTTTTTGAAGTGGGAAAGTGAAAATCCTTTGCTAAATCTTCATCTCCACCTACATTGTTTTTAGATAATAAGCCCATAAAAAAATAAATTTATTTTGTGATTACGGTTCCGTCAAGCAGCCATTTGCTCCAGCTTTTTGAAAAACCGTGAATACTATCTGTTTCTTGTTCTTTATTATTTACTAAGGGATATGCTTTGTTTTTCCACTCAAAAATACCCCCATATAAGTTTTCAATATTGTTATAGCCAGCTTTTTTTAATTTTTCTGAAATCTCTTCGGAACGGATTCCTAAAGAGCAATATACTACAATAGGCACATTTTTATTTGGAACTTTTTTTAAAACCGAATCTATCGAAAATTTTGAAAAACCTACAAATGTTGCCGATTCAATATGGCTTACGTTATATTCTTTTTGTTCCCTAGCGTCTAAAATAATGATACTATCATTCATTTGTTGTATACGCAATTCTTCAACCGAAATATATGGAACACTTCGGGTGTTATATTGCTGTAAAAGATCTTCTAATGACCGTTGTTGTGAAAATGCACTTATTGAGATTAATAACAGAAGAAAGTACAGAAAGTAGTTCATATTGTTTGGGACGTTAAAAGTACGCAATCCATGTAATGGATGCGAAAATTTACTCTGCAACAGAACCTTGACAGCTACTACCAGCACCGGCGGTACAGCCGTAGCAATGTTGCGAAATGATAATGTTTCGATCGTTTAATACGTCTTCGTTGTATTCTGAAATGTGTTTAACTTCACTGTCTACTTTTAATTCCAGCATTTGGTTAAAGTCACAATCGTACAACCATCCATCCCAACTTATGGAAATAGTATTGGTACACATTACACTTTTAACCGCAGCAGGGTTGTAGGCTTCAACCAATTGGTACATATACTCTTCGTAGTTTTCCGAAGCAATTAAATAATCCAGAAAACGGGCAATGGGCAAATTGGTTATGGCAAATAAATCGTGAAAATGAATTCCGAAATCTTCCAATAAAGCCTTTTTAAAGTCTTTTTTCATGTTTTCTTGATTGGTCGGTAAAAAAGCACCACTTGGGTTATAAACCAAGTCCAATTTAAGATCGCTATCTGGCATTCCGTAGCCGATGGCATTCAATTCCTGTAAGGCTTTTATAGACATATCGAAAACACCTTCACCACGTTGTTTGTCGGTTTTTCCACGTGTCCAGTGTGGCATAGAGCTTACAACGTGAACATTGTGTTTTTTGAAAAACTGCGGAAGGTCGTAATATTTTTTATTTGCACGGATGATTGTAAGGTTACTACGGACTATAAAATCTTTAATCCCTGCTTTACTGGCTTCCTCAACAAACCATCTAAAATTTGGATTCATTTCTGGGGCTCCACCAGTAAGATCAACGGTATGGGCACCAGTGTTTTTTATGACTTCCAAACACTGTTTCATCGTCTCGACGGTCATAATTTCCTTTCGGTCGGGACCAGCATCTACGTGACAGTGATCACAGGTTTGGTTACACATATACCCTAAATTAATCTGAAGGATTTCCAATTTTTTTGGTTTCATCGGAAATTGTCCAGTTTCTTCTATTTTTTCGGCAAAGGTGGGTAATTCGCCATTGCCAAAAATTCCGTTTGAGAGAATTTCAAGCTGTTTGTTGGATTGTGCGAGTTCGCTATTTCGTTTATGTAGGGATTGTGTTTTTAGTTTCGTCATAAATTATCCGTCAAGTTTGTTTACTTTATTCATCATCATTACGCCGTGGACTAACGTGGCGCCACTTTTAATAGCGGCTCCTGCGTGTATGGCTTCCATCATTTCTTCTTTAGTTACGCCGCGCTGCAATGCATCTTTGGTGTAGGCATCTATACAATAAGGACATTGCTCGGTATGTGCAACGGCCAATGCAATAAGCGATTTTTCACGGGCTGTTAGTTTGCCTTCTTCGAAGACTTTTCCGTAGTAATCAAAAAATTTTTCTCCTAGTTCTTCGCTCCATTCGGTGATATTTCCAAATTTCCGAAGATCTTTTGGATTATAATAATCTGCCATGATTGTTGGTGTTTATAATAGTTACGAAAGATAAACCATTCTGGTTTTGTTTTGGTAAATATAATGAAGTAGTTTTTCGAAAAACAAAAAGCTTACGGAAGATTTTTTTAAATCAGTCAAAAGTATAGGCAACTCCGGTGGTAAAATCGTATTGCGAATTGGGGATTCCCACTGCCGGAAAAGCATCATAAGTAAAGGTATAACTGGTTTTTAGAGCAAAGTTTTTAAAAAGCCCAACTAATAATGATGACTGACTGGAAATACGATAATCTTTAAATTTACCTAACTGTGGTTGATAATAGGTAGTGCTTACAATGCTAATATGCTCGTTAGGATAAAGGCTGAACGAGAAATAAACACTACCTCGAATATCCCGCTGAATGGGTGTTGCGCCATCTAAAACTTCTTCATATTCGTACATAACGAGCGACCCAAGATAGAATTTGTAGTTTTCCAATTGTGATAGCTTAAACCGGGGCCCGGTGCCTGCCAACCCTCTAAAATTTATTAAATTAACTTTGTTATATTGTCCTTGCAAAAAGGCTTCCCAAGTAAGTAATTGAGAAAGTTTGTAATTGTACCGAAGGTGCGAAATAAAACTATTGCTCAATTTTTCTCCTTCTATTTTCTGAAAATCCACATCGTTTTTAAACAAAAGCAAATGCTTGTTCATTTTATATTGAAGATGTACGTTGCTCGAAATGGTAAAAAAATCGTTTACATTTCGTTTTAATTGAAAATCCAGACTGGTCGAACCGGAATAACCTGAAGTGTCGGTTACTTTCCTTAATGATTCAGCATTTAGAATTTGTGAAGTAGCTTTTTCAGAAGAAAAAATCGCTATGGTAAATATACTTATAAGTAAAAAATAACGCAATTTCATAAGTTTTATCTTTTGGCAATAAATACAATCAATACAAAAGTATAGATTTTGGATTATCTTTTCAGTATATAGGGTTTTGAGACACAGTGTTAAAGTATTGTTTAAAATTATTTAAAGAAATAATAAGCTATTACATTTAACCGCTTAAAACAAAAAATGAAAAGACAAACAGTCTTTTGTGTTTTAAAAACTGACAAATAAAAAAAGAACTTACTATGGATGTTGTAAATGAAGCCCTACAATTTGAAGAAGAAACTACAAGCTTTAAGTCTACAAACGAAAGAATAGTAGCCTCAAAAAAAGCTAAGAAATTAATATTGGCATTAAACGAACGTTATAAAAAGACGAAAGATGCTAAATTAATGGATATAATGAAACGACTTACGGCCATTAAAAAGAAAGCCGAGAAAAGAATAAAAGCAAAAATTGTAGTTTAAAAGTTGTTTTCAAGATATTCTTTTAAAACAACAGCTTGATTGTGATTTTCGTCCTTAGCACCGAATAACAGTGTTACTTGTTTTTCTTTAGCAATAGAGGCGATTTCCTTCAAGGGCTCTGTTTGTTTTGAAAGTTCCTTTTTATATTTTTTTTTGAATTCTGGGAAGCGATCTTCTTTGTGGTCAAACCATTTTCGCAACTCGGTTGATGGCGCTATGTCTTTGTTCCAATCGTCTAAACGCGCATCTTCTTTACTAACACCTCTTGGCCAAATACGGTCCACTAACACACGATGACCATCACGGTTTGCGGCTTTTTCGTAAATGCGTTTTGTTTGGATTTTCATGAAGTTCCTTTTAGCCAATGCTATATTAATAAACACCTATTTGAAGAGTTAATGGTTACTGAGTTATTGGTTATTTAGGAGGAATTCCAGAACAACTCAATAATGAATAACTTAATAACTATAGAAATTACTTTTTTTAAACCAGTTCGACTTTCAAATAATTTATAGCTATCTTAAATTTGTAATGGTTCAGTCTCACTCGCTCCAAAGTGTAGGGAAGAACTTTCGTTGTTGAAATTTGGGGTGCAAGTATTTTTTCCATTCCGATCCGCCGGTTGCGGTTTTATTCTCTCCCTTTTTGTCTAAATAATGTCGGGCAGTGTTTAAATGCACTAAAGGCCATTCTACATTATATAACTTGTCGAATTCTAATATTATTTTCTGAAGTTTTTCTGAAGGGTTTTCAAGTTGTAGAAACTTTTCTTCCAGAGTATTTCCTTTTACTTCGTTAGCGAGTTCTATAAAAGAATCTAAATACTTCTCTTCAAACTGACGCATTGTTAAGGTTTTTGAACCTGTCTTATGGTTATATCCAGCGTCCCGCCAATAAATATGTTCAAAATAATCTTCGGTTGAAGGATTTTCAGGAAGTCGTTTTTTGCCTTCTGCGTTCATTAAATTTTCTAACTTAGTACAGTAAATTTCAATATATCTAAACTGAGCGCTTTGAAAACCACTAGCAGGCGTTAATGTAGAGCGAAAAATATTATAATCTTCATAGCTCATTCCATCTTTCATAATATCGAAAGAGGTAATAAGCATATGTACATAGCGGTTTAAACGAGAAAATTTGTCTAACCAGATTTCTTCATCCACTTCTTCCATTTCAAAAAGCTGAATCACCTCGTGCCGAACCATTTTTAATAGCAATTCTATTACTTGGTGGTACATAATAAAGATTTTTTCATCTTTAAAATCCGTACGTGGTTTTTGCAAGGAAAGCAAGGTTTCAACCTCAATATAATCCCAATAGTTAATGGGCTTGGCTTGTAATAAGCCTTTAAGGTACGTATCTGGATTTTCACCTAACGCTTTATATTTTTCGTTGATTGCTTTTATGATGTCTTCTTGTTTCATGATATTCTTTTGTAGCAAGCCCTAAAGGTATTTAGATTTTTGGAATTTTAATAGAATAGGCTTGAGAAATAGGGGGATTTAAAAAACAAAAAACCCGAAACAAACGTTTCGGGTTTATGTGGTACCTCCAGGAATCGAACCAGGGACACACGGATTTTCAGTCCGTTGCTCTACCAACTGAGCTAAGGTACCTGCTTAAAGCGGGTGCAAATATAAACGTTATTTATATTTTGCAAAACATAAAGGTAAAAAATATTCTAATATTTTTTCAATTTAATATCCCGTTAACAACCTTATGTTGCTTCATTGTTTATTTTTACGCACTTACTTAAAAAAATGAACTTAATAATTGATGTAGGAAACACCCTAATCAAGCTCGCTGTTTTTATAAATGGAGAGCTTCAGATAAAGAAAACCACTATTAAAGGTGATTTTTTCGATGTTTTTTCTGAAATAAAAAATAAATACCCGCAGATTGAAAAATGTATTATTTCAAGTGTAGGGAAAATTAGTGAAGCACATCTTGCTAAAATCAAAAATGCTTATCCGGTTTTGATTTTGAGCCATTCCACCCCCATTCCTTTTATAAATGAATATGCCACACCCACTACACTTGGAGTAGATCGTATCGCTTTAATAAGTGCAGCTGCGGTGGAATATCCCAATAAAAATGTATTGGTAATCGATGCAGGAACTTGTATTACTTACGATTTTCTTTCAGAAGCTAACGTGTATAAAGGAGGGGCTATTTCGCCAGGCTTACAAATGCGGTACAAAGCCATGCATACGTTTACTGAAAAACTTCCGTTATTGGAAGCAGAGCAAATAAGTAGCCAAATTGGGAACTCCACAATTAAAGCTATGCACAGTGGTGCCATTAACGGGATTTGCTTTGAAATTGACGGATTCATTACTGCTTACGCAAGGGACTTTAAGAATTTAACAGTTATTTTAACAGGTGGGGACGCTCATTTTTTGCGAGATCGCTTAAAAAATGACATCTTTGCCACCTCAAATTTTTTATTACAGGGGTTAAACCACATTTTAGAACATAACAAACATTGATGTTAAAACGAATTATAGTAACGGTTTTAGTGCTGTTTATAGCAAGTTCTGCTATGGCGCAAGAAGGAACCACATCTCCGTATTCATTTTACGGAATAGGCTCATTAAAATTTAAAGGTACTGCCGAAAATAGAATGATGGGGGGTATAGGAGTGCTTTCAGACAGTATTCACCTTAATCTACAAAATCCCGCCGGAGTTGCAGAACTTAGGTTGGTGAACTTTACAGTAGGTGCTAGCCATAAAGAAACCAGATTAAAAACAGATGGGGACTCTCAAAACGCTTCAACCACTTCTTTAGATTATATCGCAGTGGGGATACCAATGGGTAAGTTTGGAGCTAGTTTTGGATTGATACCTTACACATCGGTTGGGTATCAACTACAAACCGAAGCCCAAAACGAAGCAGGACAAAGTATTACCAGATATACTGGTACTGGTGGTATAAACAAAGCATTTTTAACGTTGGGCTATCAAATAACGCCTAAATTAAGTTTTGGTGTAGATGCAAACTATAATTTCGGAAATATTGAAAATAAAGCCCTGAGTGCTCAAGAGGATGTGGAGTTTTCAACAAGGGAAATAAATAAATCTGATATTTTAGGCTTTAGCTTCAACTTTGGTGCCACATACAAAACAATGGTGAGCGAAGAACTTGAGTTAGCAACATCCTTGACGTATACACCTGAAACCGATTTCACATCTGAAAACACTCGGTCTCTTGCAACAATTGTTTTCCTTGGAGATGGAAGTGAAAACGCTGTGGATGTTCGGGATATTCCAGTTTCTGATACAGATTTCTCCTTTCCTTCACAGCTAACAGTAGGTGCCGGAATAGGTAAACCGAAAAATTGGTTTGTAGGTGCTGAATACACTAGCCAAAAAACCAGTAATTTTACAAACCGTACTTTCACATTGGAAAATGTAGAATTTAAAGACGCTTCAAAATATAGGTTGGGTGGATTTTACATTCCAAACTATAACGGCTACGGAAGCTACTGGAAGCGTGTTGTTTATAGAGCGGGAATGCGATTTGAAGAAACAGGAATCAATGTAAATGGAGAAGATATTAATGAGTTTGGCATATCTTTTGGAGTAGGATTACCTGTAAGTAAGTCATTTTCCAATATTAACCTAGGTTTTGAAGTGGGAAGACGCGGAACGAAAGAGGCCGGCCTAATACAGGAAAATTTCTTCAATGCATTTATAAGTCTGTCCCTGAATGATAGATGGTTCCAAAAAAGATTAATAGATTAATTATTAAACACTAAACTATAACTATGAAAACGAAAGCGATTTTATTTTTAACTGTTCTAGCCTTAATGGTTAGCGGTAAAGGCTTCGCTCAAATGGATGATTGCCAACTTAATTTATCTCTGTTTGTAGAGCCAGCTAAGGCAAAAAACTATGAAGCTGCCCTGCCTTATTACGAAAAACTTATAAAGGATTGTCCAAATTATAATTTGGCAACCTATCAATATGCCGAAAAAATGTTCAAGCATTTTATTGATAACGGCGATAAAGGCAAAATTGAAGATTTAATAAAGTCTTACAATTTAAGATTAAAGCACTTTCCTGCAAAAACGAAAGAGGGTGAGGTTTTATCAGATATAGCCAAACTTAAGTATGAAAATGGTATTGGCACAAAGCAAGAGCAGTTCGATGCTTTTAATGAAGCTTTTACCAAGCACGAAGAAGACTTTACAAGCCCTAAAGCATTGTATGCTTACTTTTCGTTAGCGGTAGATTTGTATGATGAAGGTAAAAAAGACATTCAAGATGTTTTTGATCTTTACGATGCCGTAACTGAAAAAATTGAAAAAGAAGAGAATTCGCTGGCCGAAAAGCTTACTAAGTATATGGATAAGCAAGATGCCGGTACAGATCTTTCTTCTAAAGAGAAAAAATATATGAGTGCCTATGAAAATAACCTAAAAGCTTATGGACAGGTTAAAGGCAGCGTAAATGGAAAATTAGGTATTTTGGCAGATTGCCCTAACTTAATTCCATTATATGAAAAAGACTTTGAAAACAAGAAAGACGATGTAAGTTGGTTAAAAAGAGCTGCTGGTCGTTTAAGTGCTAAAGAGTGTGATACACCACTTTTCTTTAAACTAGTACAACAATTGCATACTCTAGAGCCTTCTGCAAAATCTGCATATTACTTAGGTCAGCTTGCTGATCAAGAAGGAAAGACAAGTAAAGCTATGGAGTATTACAATGAAGCAGCCGATCTTGAAACAGAACCTGCAGCGAAAGTAAAAATCTATAGAAGAATTGCAGATAACTTCCGTAATAAAGGTAGCTATGGTCAAGCAAGAACCTATTACAGGAAGTTACTTGAGATAAAACCATCAGACGGTACATCATACTTGCGAATTGCAACTATGTACGCAAAGAGTGCTAACAGTTGTGGAACAACACCGTTTGAAAAAAGAGCAATTAACTGGAAAGCTGCAGAGATGGCAGATAAAGCTGCTCGTGTAGATGCATCTGTTGCTTCTTCAGCAAGATCTGCTGCAAGTAGCTATAGAGGTCGAGCGCCTAGTAAAAATGATATCTTTAGTGAAGGTATGGCCGGAAAAACAGTTACTTTTAGCTGTTGGGTAGGCGGTAGTGTAAGAGTTCCTAATTTATAAGGATGATCACTTTCAATCATAGTATTAAAAGCGTGATGGCAATATTATTTGTCATCACGTTTTTTTCATGTGAAGGAAATTATAAAAACGTAAAACAATTAACCCGAAAGGACAATGAGCCTATGGGTATAGGTAAAGAGATTAATGCAAAATACACCGATTCTGGTAAGGTTGTAGCAAATCTCATAACGCCTATATATTTAGATTTTTCAAACTTGGGTTTTCCTTTTAAAGAATTTCCCGAAGGAGTAGAAGTTCAGTTTTGGAATGAAGATGACGAAAAAAGCACTGTTACTTCTAAATACGCCATACAGTATGAAAATACTGGAATTATCGATATGAGGGACGATGTTGTGTTGGTTACTCACGATAGTTTAGTGTTACGGGCAGACCAATTGTATTGGGATCAAAAAAATCAATGGGTGTTTACAAATCAACCCTATCAAATAGAGTTTAAAGATGGGTCTTATAATGATGGCGCTTGGTTCGATTCAAGCCAGGATTTTACGACTTTCCTCTCTCGAAAAAATGCAGGGGTTCAATTAATTGATACAAAAAAAGAAGAAAAAGATGCACAAGAAAATATTTAGACTTTTTGAATACGTTTATTTAGTAATGGCAGTATTCTCACTCTATTTGGTGTGGGAAAATTGGGGTGATAACCGAAATCGCGCTTATTTGTTTGCTTTTTTTGCCGTAGTCGCTATCTTTATGTTCTTCTTTAAGCGTAACTTCCGTAGAAAAATGGAAGAACGCAACAAAAACCAATAATGGAAGTAAGTATTCTTGTTATTGTTAGTATGCTTATCCTATCGGCTTTCTTTTCCGGGATGGAAATTGCATATGTTTCTTCAAATAAAGTTCATATTGAAATAGAGAAGAAGCAAAATGATTTACTGGCAAAAGTACTTCAGAAAATAACCCGTAGGCCTTCAAAATTTATTACCACTATGTTGGTTGGTAATAATATAGCATTGGTTGTGTATGGTCTGTTTATGGGCGATTTGCTCATGGAATTCATCCCGCTTACCGGGATGTCTGGTCTTTTGGTGCAGACTATTATTTCTACCCTGGTAATCTTGCTTACTGCTGAGTTTTTACCAAAAGTATTTTTTCAAATTTATGCCAATAAGCTTATTAAAGTATTCGCAATTCCTGCTTACTTTTTTTATATGCTTTTTTCTGTTATTTCTGAATTTGTAATTTGGATTTCAGACCTTGTATTAAAGTTGTTCTTTAAAACTAAAGGCGATAACATTCAGCTTACATTTAGTAAAATGGAATTAGGGAATTATATCAGTGAGCAAATGGAAACCGTCGAAACCCATGATGAGGTGGATAGTGAGATACAGATATTTCAGAATGCGTTAGATTTTTCTGAAGTAAAATCACGTGAAGTTATGGTGCCGCGCACCGAAGTAGTAGCGGTCGATATAAAAACTACCCCAAAAGAACTAAGCAAACTTTTTACTGAAACTGGACTTTCAAAAATCATTATTTACAAAGAAAATATAGATGATGTTTTAGGATATGTTCATTCTTTTGAACTTTTCAAAAAACCTACGACAATAAAAAAAGTGCTCATGCCAGTTGTTTTTGTGCCAGAAACGATGCTCGCAAAGGACGTGCTGAATATTTTAGCACGAAAACATAAAAGCATAGCGGTGGTAATTGATGAGTATGGCGGAACTTCTGGAATTATGACAGTAGAAGATATAATTGAAGAGCTTTTTGGTGAAATAGAAGATGAACACGACAGTATTGAACTAACAGAAGAGGTGCGTGCGGACGATCACTATAAGTTTTCTGCCCGTCACGAAGTCGATTATCTAAATGAAACATACAAATTTAACTTGCCCGAAAACGAAAACTACGAAACTTTAGGCGGTTTAATAGTCTATTTTACCGAAGGGATTCCCAACCAAGGCGAAATAGTTGAAATAGAAGGGTTTTTATTTAAAATCCTAGAAGTTTCAAATACAAAAATTGAAATGGTAGAGCTGTTTTTAAAATCTGAAAACTAATACATAATCTCTCCAAAGGGTAGCATTGCCGTTAATTAACTTCCCTGTTTTAAAAGATTAACACACTAACTTCAATTTTTTTTAACAAAGTTTTTTATTAATGCGTTGAAAATGGTATTTTCGCCCCCTATAAATTTGACTGACAGATGGCAATATTAAACAGTATTAGAAAAAGAGGAATTTTCCTTATTTTAATTATAGCATTAGCACTTTTTGCTTTTATTTTAAGTGACGTTCTTGCAAAAGGATCCGGGGTTGGTAAAGACCAAGACACCGTAGCAATTGTAAATGGTAACGAGATTACTCGCCAAGATTTTATGCAACAGGTAGAAACTGCGCAACGTAACCTTGGGCCAAACGCAACCACTGCACAAGCAATGAATATGGTTTGGGAGCGTGAGCTACGTAACACGTTACTTAGCGAGCAGTATGAAGAACTAGGGCTTACAATTCAAAAAGAGCAGTTGAACAACGCCATGCGTACTTCTTTAGCTAACAACCCACAATTTCAAAATGAATTGGGCGAGTACGATGAAGCTTTAGTACAGCAATATGTAGCTAGTATTAAAGGTAATCCGCAATTGTACGGTCAATGGCAAGATTATGTAGAAAACATTAAAGAGGCGGCGCTTCAAAATATGTACATGAACCTTGTAAAAGGTGGGTTAACATCTACAATGGCAGAAGGGAAGCAACAATATCATTTTGAAAATGATAAGATAAACCTTCAGTATGTACAGGTTCCTTACACTAAAATAGCTGATGAAGATGTGCCTGTTTCTGATGAGGAAATAAAGCAATATATAAAAGAGCACAAAAGCGAATACGAAGTAGATAAGCAAATTGACATTCAATATGTGTCTATTTCTGAAGAGCCTTCAGCAGAAGATATTCAAGAGGCTAATGCAAGTGTAGCGGCTTTATTGGAAGACAGAGTTGAATATAACGATACAATTGCAGGTTTCAAGAATACAACTGACAATGCAAGGTTTGTAAATGAAAATTCAGATCAAGGGTACACAGACCGTTGGTACTTCAAAAAAGATTTGCCAGCACCATTGGCAGACACCATTCCTTCTATGAATGAAGGTGATATTTACGGTCCTTACGAAGTAGGTTCTACTTTAAACTTAAGTAAAGTTATCGCTGTAGAACAATTGCCAGATTCTGTTCAATCAAGACATATTTTGGTTAGGTACCAAGGCTTGCAAACAGCACCTCAAGATGTAACTCGAACTAAAGAAGCTGCTAAGAAATTAGCAGATAGTCTTTCGGCAGCAATCAATAAAGACAAAAGTAAGTTTGAAGCGTTAGCTTCAGAGTTTTCAGAAGATCTTTCAAACAAAGATGAAGGTGGAGATTTAGGGTATGTTGGTCCTGGTAGAATGGTGCCTGCGTTCAACGATTTTATTTTTGATAATAAAGTGGGTACAGTAGGAGTTGTGGAAACAAATTTTGGTTTTCACGTTGCTGAAGTGCTAGACCAGAAAAACAAACAACGTGCTGTAAAAATAGCAACGGTAATTAAAAAGATTGAACCTTCTGAAAACACTATCAATAACACTTTCTCAAGAGCAACAAACTTTGAAGTTGCGGCTAAGGATGGTGATTTTTCAGAAGTGGCAAAAGAACAAGAATTAACGGTACGTCCAGTTAATAAAATAGGCGAATTAGATGCTAACATTCCTGGTGTTGGTAATAACCGTACCATCATCACGTGGGGCTTTGAAGAAGAAACCGAAGTTGGCGATGTAAAACGTTTTAATGTTCCTGGTGGATATGTGATTGCACAATTAACTCGTAAAAGCCCAGAAGGATTGATGAGCGTTTCGGAAGCTTCTGCAAAAGTTACTCCTATATTACGCAATAAAAAGAAAGCAGAGAAAATTAGAGCTTCTATTTCTGGCACAACTGTTCAAGAAGTAGCCAATAGTCAAAATGTACAAGTACAAACGGCTACGGCTGTAACAATGGCAAACCCGACAATTCCGGGTGCTGGAAGCGAGCCAAAAGTTGTTGGTGCTGCATTTGGCGAGAAAGCTGGAGAAACCACAGGGTTAATTGATGGTAAAACAGGCGTATTTAAAGTTCGTGTGCTGGCTATAAACAAAGCGCCGGATATTGATAATTACACTAGCTACGTAAACCAGTTAAACGCAGGAAATAGCGCTGTTAACAACCAAGTTTATCAGTCGTTGAAGAAGAAAGCAGACATTGAAGATAACCGTGCTAATTTCTATTAATCGAGAAAATTAGTATAGAATATAAAAAAGCCTTCTCATTTTTGAGAAGGCTTTTTTATAGTATTATCTCGTTAAAAGTAATAATAGTAGTGTATCCTTTTCTTCGGAAATATTCTTTACTGGCTTCATCGCCAGTTGCCAAAACAAAATCACCACCCCAAGCACCGAGACTTTTTATTGTTCCCTTAAAGTTGGGGAATAATCTTTCTTTTATAGGTTCGATTTTTAAAATTTCTGAAATTGTTTTTTCATGGCTATTCATCACGTTTTCAAAATCCCGAAGTGTATAGCATAGCAGAAGTTTTTTTCCCAAATCAGAAATTTTTTCAATGTCTTTTAGAGAAACGTTGTTTTTCCTATACTGGGCAATGCCTTCTTTACTATCCTGCTTCTTATTAAGATGCACAAAAAATAATTGTTCGGTAAAATCCCATGGAAGATGTGCTTTTTTAATAATAGGTTCGCCTTCTGTTATTTGATAGAAAAAAGGTGAGTTTGTTTGGGCTGCTGCAATATCATAGCCGCTACCGCCAAAACTCTTATACAATAGCTTAAAAGCATCTACCCGTGCCCATTGTGCAATATTGTTAATAAGTGTCGAGGAGGATCCTAGACCCCACTCACGTGGGAAGGTCATTTGGGTAAAAGCGTTTTCTCCTGTTGTATTGGCAAGAAATTCTTGGTTAAGATTTTTTGCTTCACGTAAAATGGTTTGCAACGTGCTAGCTATTAAAGTTTTGTTGGTTTCTAATATTTCGAAAGTGCTCAAAGAAAATGAAGCACTAAACCAGCATTGATTGTTAACATCAAAGCTTTTCCATAGCAATTTATTTGTCGAGGAGGTTTCAACTGTTAGAGATTGCCCGTGTTTTGTAGGTATTGCCAGGGCGGTTGCTCCGTCCAGTACTACATATTCACCGGTGAGCAATAATTTTCCGTTGCTGTAAAATGTTTTTTTCAAATTAAGATCGTAATTGTTCTACATATTCAATAACAGCGCTATGCGAAACTGTGTTGTCATTAAAATGAGAAATAGCTTTTTTCTTTTCAGTTTCCGAAGCATCCACTTGATTTAAAATGTTCATCAAATGCATTTTCATATGCCCTTTTTGAATACCAGTGGTTACTAACGAACGAATGGCAGCAAAGTTCTGTGCCAGACCGGCTACTGCGACTAACTCCATTAGCTCTTTGGCGTTGGGTTTTTGTAGTAGTTCAAACGCAAATTTTGTAAGCGGATGTAAGGATGTAAGCCCACCGACAGTCCCCAGTGCTAAGGGTATTTCTATAGAAAACGTAAAAGTATCATCTTCAATTTTAGCATCAGTCAAACTCGTGTATTTGCCATTTTTAGAAGCATAAGCGTGAATTCCTGCTTCCACAGCTCTAAAGTCGTTGCCAGTAGCTAATACTAAGGCATCAATCCCGTTCATAATTCCTTTGTTATGGGTAACGGCTCGGCGAGGTTCGGTTTGAGCAATTTGGATGGCGCGGACAAACTTTTGAGCAAAAGCTGACCCTGAAATATCTTCTTGTTTCAAATCTAATATGTTACAGCTTACTTCGGCTTGCACCAAGCATTCTGGTACGTAATTAGAAAGAATGCTCATTACCACTTCTGGAAAGGTATTGGCTGTTTTAAAAGGTTGAAACGAATCTGCTTCGGCTTCAAAAGTTTTTGCGATTTGCTCTAAACAACTGTTTATGAAATTAGCCCCCATGGCATCCAATGTTTCAAAGGTGCAGTGCAATTGGTAATAACCGTTTAGCGTTTCATTTTTTGAGATAAGTTCAATATCTAATAAGCCACCACCGCGTTTTTTCATATTCTTCTCAATAGTGGAGACGCTTTCAATCAATTTCAGTTTTATTTCAGAAAAGAAAGAAATGATATCCTGCTTGTTTCCGAAGTAATCTAAATGTACTTGTCCATTTTTTTGGGTGGAAATAACTTTAGCCTTAAATCCGCCGCGTTTTAACCAAAACTTTGCGGCATTGCTGGCTGCTGCAACAACCGAACTTTCTTCAATCACCATCGGCAGTGCGAAGAGTTTGCCATTAATTAAAAAGTTAGGTGCCACACCAAATGGCAAATAATAATTACTTAATGTGTTTTCAATAAAATCGTCGTGTAGTTTTTGCAGTTTAAGGTCGTCATTCCAATACCTTTTTAAGGTTTTTACTGCCGCAGCGTTGTTGTTGAGATAGGTTTTTGCCAACCACTCTATTTTATCCTCTTTTGTTTTTTTTGAAAATCCGGTAACGGGCTTCGCCATATTTGTGAATATTGAATTACAAATATACTATTTATAGCATTGTTGAAAAGAGCAAAGTTGCCAACAATAGACCGTATTTAACAGAAAAAAGCACCTTAATTTCACGAAATTTTAGTAACATTGGCGTAATAAAATTTTAACAGTTTGAAAAAAACAGCTTACACCTCATTATTACTGCTTTTTCTTACAGCAGTTTCAACCCTTACAGCACAACAGAAAAACATAACTTTAGAAGACATTTGGGGCGGCCAATTTAGGGCCGAATACCTTGATGTTCTACGTTCTCTGGATAACGGAAAAGAGTATTCGGTTTTAAACAGAAGCCGAAACGGTTCTACTGTTGATGTATATGATTACAAAAGCGGAAAAAAGGTCCGCACCTTGGTAAATTCAAATAGTCTGCCAGAGGTTGATCAAATAATATCATATGAGTTTAGTGACGATGAAAGTAAATTGTTATTGGCTACAAGGCTGAAGCAAATTTACCGTCGCTCTTCATTAGGGACGTACTACGTATATGATATCGATTCTAAAAAATTAACATTGGTTTCCGAAGATCAAATTCAGGAACCAACCTTCACTAAAGACGGCAGTAAAGTTGCCTACGGAAAAGACAATAATTTATTTATTAAAAACTTGAAAAGCGGTGAAACGCTTCAAATTACTTCCGACGGAGAAAAGAACAGTATTATAAACGGTATTACCGACTGGGTGTACGAAGAAGAATTTGCTTTTGTCCGTGCATTTGACTGGAACAAAACCGGAAATAAATTGGCTTACATAAAGTTTGATGAAACCGAAGTGCCACGTTTTTCTATGGATGTATATGGCAAAGATCTTTACCCAACTCAAGATGTTTTTAAATATCCAAAAGCAGGAGAGCCAAACGCGAAAGTTTCGCTTCATATCTACAATCTTGAAACTGGGGAAACTAATAAAATTAATCTGGACAACTTCAACAGCTATTACATACCACGTATTAAATGGACGGAGGAAGATAATGTGCTAAGTGCTCAGCTAACAAATCGTCATCAAAACACAGTTGATCTGGTTTTTGTGAATGCTACAAATAATACTTCAAAACTGGTTTTACAGGAAAAAGATGATGCGTATGTGGATATAACGGATAATCTTACTTTTTTAAACCACAACAGTTTTATCTGGACCAGTGAAAAGAGCGGATGGAACCATATCTACCACTATGATAAAACAGGAAAATTAATAAATCAAATAACCGACGGTGATTGGGAAGTAACAAACTACTACGGTTTTGATCAAAATACAGGCCGTATTTATTATCAAAGTACCGAGAACGGAAGTATTAACCGCGATGTGTATTCCATATTGCGTTCTGGTAAAAATAAAGTACGCTTAAGTGACAAAACTGGAACCAATAGTGCCGCTTTTAGTGCAGACTACACCTACTTTATCAATACATTTCACGACACGGAAACACCATATTTATTCACACTAAATAGAGCTAAAGATGGTAAGTTGATACGAGTAATTCAAGATAATAAAGCGCTAAAAAACAAGGTGGATAATTATGTTCTTTCTGAAAAAGAGTTCTCTGCCATTTCAGTAAATGGGAACGATTTAAATATGTACACTATTAAGCCAAAGGACTTTGATCCAAACAAACAATATCCATTGTTTATGTATCAATATTCAGGTCCTGGCTCTCAAAACGTTTCAAATTCTTGGAACAGCGCAAACGATTATTGGCACCAAATGTTAGCACAACAAGGCTATGTTATTGTATGCGTAGATGGGCGTGGTACAGGCTTGAAAGGGCGCGATTTCAAAAAGGTGACTCAAAAAGAATTAGGAAAATACGAAGTAGAAGATCAAATAGCAGCTGCGCAAAAATTAAGTGCATTGCCATACATTGATGCTTCTAGAACTGGAATTTGGGGTTGGAGCTATGGAGGATTTATGAGTTCTAACTGTCTTTTCCAAGGGGCTGATACTTTTGAGATGGCCATCGCTGTAGCACCGGTAAGCAGTTGGCGCTTTTATGACACTATTTATACAGAGCGGTATATGACAACGCCTCAAGAAAATGCTTCAGGATATGATGAAAATTCACCTATTTCACACGTAGAAAAATTAGAAGGTGATTATTTATTAGTGCACGGAAGTGCTGATGACAACGTGCATGTTCAAAACACCACACAGCTTATTGAAGCCTTGGTGCAGGCAAACAAACAATTTGATTGGGCTATTTACCCCGATAAAAACCATGGTATTTATGGTGGAAATACTCGTTTACACCTTTATACCAAAATGACCAATTTTATTAAAGAAAACTTATAACAAAATAACTTAACTAATCCTTTAAGATCATGGCAGAAAATACAATGCAGTATAAAAAACAGAAAGAACTATTTGGCCATCCTGTAGGGCTGTACATTCTATTTTTCACTGAGATGTGGGAGCGTTTTTCCTACTACGGAATGCGGGCTATATTAGTACTTTATTTAGTAGCTGAAACCGTAAGTGATAACGCAGGTTTAGGATGGACTAACAATGAAGCTTTAGAGCTTTATGGATGGTACACCATGTTTGTATATGTTGCTTCAATTCCTGGAGGTTGGATAGCCGATAAATTTTTAGGACAGAAAAAATCCGTTTTATATGGTGGAATTCTATTAGTGGCTGGTCACAGTATTCTGGCTGTTGAAGAAATGTGGGCTTTTTACACAGGTCTAGGTCTTATTGTAGCTGGTGTAGGTATGTTGAAGCCTAACATTTCAACGATGGTAGGTGGTCTGTACAAAAAAGGAGATATTAGAAGAGATAAAGGATTTACCATTTTCTATATTGGTATCAATGTGGGAGCATTCCTTTCCAGTTTAATAGTTGGTTATGTAGGTGAAGTATATGGCTGGCATTATGGATTTGGATTAGCAGGTATTGGTATGGCGTTAGGTCTTTTACAATATATTTTAGGTCAGAAACACTTAAAATATGTTGGTAACAATACCAATACATCAGAAAATGAAGAAGAAAAAGCAGCGATGAAACGCGATCTAAACAAAGAAGAGAAAGATCGGGTTGTTGTATTGTTTATTTCCTTTTTAATGGTAATCGTCTTCTGGGGTGCTTTCGAGCAAGCAGGAGGATTAATGAACATTTATGCATCCGAAAAAACGGATAGAATGTTAATGGGCTGGGAAGTTCCTGCCTCTTGGTTTCAGTCACTTAATGCTATGTTCATTATTATTTTTGGTACAATTGTCGCCGGATATTGGGCAAAACGGAAATTAAAAGGTAAAGTATCAACATCTCTATTCAAGATGTGTATTGGTCTTATAATTATGGGTGCCGGTTTCTTTTTTATGACAGGAGCATCAGCGCAGTATAATATAGATGGTTCTTCGGCAATGTATTGGTTAGTGGCAGCTTATTTGTTCCATACTATTGGGGAATTATGTCTTTCGCCAGTGGCACTTTCTTACATAACCAAATTGGCACCGCTTAAATATGCTTCGTTAATGATGGGTGTATATTTTGCGATGACAGGTCTGGGAAATAAAGTAGCTGGATTGCTAGGTGAATCTGCATCAAATCTCGGTGAATATACTGTGTTTACAGGTATTGCTATTTTCTGTGTTTCTTTTGGTTTATTGGTCTTGGTTTTCAGAAAGAAATTGGAAAAATTGACCCACGGTGCAGAAGATAACGAGCGCGAAATGTTAGAGCAAGAACCATACGAATTGGCTGACGAAGATATCAATAAACCTTTATAATTTAATGCTACCATCATATGAACACCGATATTCAAAATCTGTTTAAGGACAAAGTAATGGGCCATCCGGCCGGACTGTTTGTTCTTTTCTTTACTGAAATGTGGGAACGTTTTTCATTCTACGGAATGCGCGTTTTATTGGTTAACTTTTTAACGATGGCCGCTATTGGTTACAACCCTGGTTGGGAATGGACCGCAGCAAATGCCGGAGCGCTTTTCGGAACGTATGCTGGGTTATTGTATCTAACTCCCATTTTAGGAGGAATTATAGCCGATAAACTAACGGGATATCGTTGGGCTGTTGTAATTGGAGCGTTGATTATGACCTTGGGCCACGCCAGTATGGCATTAGAGACTGAGGCTTCGTTATATGTTGGTTTGGCTTTATTGGTAATCGGTACAGGTTTCTTTAAACCAAATATTACGTCTATCATTTCTGAAATGTATAAGAAAAACCCAGAAAAGAAAGATGGTGCCTATACCATTTTCTATATGGGTGTAAACGCAGGGGCATTCTTCGGAATGATGCTTTGCGGGTATTTGGCAGAACGTGTAGGTTGGTCTTGGGGCTTTGGTTTAGCAGGAATATTTATGCTTCTTGGAACGCTACAATTCTGGTTGTCTAAAAACTTATTCGGAAAAATTGGCGCAAAACCTTCTAAAGTTCATGAAGTTGAATTGCCTCAAAATATAAATGAAAAAAGCACACAGGAAGACATCGAAGAACCTGAAGAGAAAGAAAACCCATTCACTATTCTTGATAAGATCTTAATCGTAATAACCTCAATAATTGGTTTGGGGTATTTAATAAACGATCCGCTTTCAAAAATTGGTAACATAGACCTCTTTCCTTACGAAGCTTTTGGACTGTCTGGTCAAATAGTTACAGTGTTAATAGGACTATTGCTATTCTTGGTATTGGTAATTAGGCGTATTTCACGTTATACTAAAATAGTGCGCGACAGAATGATTGCTTTTGTAATATTTGCTTTCTTCACCGTCTTTTTCTGGCTTTCTTTTGAGCAAGGAGCATCGTCACTAATATTATTCGCTAGGGACAATGTAGATAGGGTTTTAAGTGGTGACGCTGCGATAATATATAATATTGTCAATATTCTATTGACCGTAGTGCCGCTTGCCATTATTACTTATGTTTTGTTTCTATTATGGAAAAAAACATTTAAAACAATCCCGGGATCCAATATAGTCTTGGCCATTTGCTTTTTGGGTATGTGGGGCTTGGTAGGTTGGATGTTAAACAGAGACCTTTCCACAACTGCTTACGATGTTTCTTACAAGGCGATTGAAGTGCAAAGCACGGATGAAGAAGGTAACAAGACAGTTGATTACATTCCCGTTACGGAAGACACAAATATAGAAACTGGCGTAACCGTGGTAGATCGCGTCACCTCTATTTCCGAACCTAAAGATTTTGAAGTAGGTTCTACTATAAAAATCATTAATAAAAACAACGAAGGGACTATTTTTGGATATTTGAATGAAGAAAAAGTAGCTTTTGCCAAAGAAAATGCCATCGCCCAAGATAGGGACAGTGGTATAGTAGAGGCAACTGTAACCGAAATAAAAGACAACCAAGTAGAGATAACAGTATCGTGGTTTAGTATTTTGAATTCGTTCTTTATCATTGCTTTCGCATCCTTTTTCTCTAGATGGTGGGATAGTAAGTACAATCCTTCAGCTGCAGTAAAATATGCTTTAGGACTTATTGTTATGGCAATAGGCTTTGGACTCTTGGCGTATGGATCATATGGGATAACTGCAGGGGTAAAAGTAAGTATGATATGGTTAATCTTTGCCTACCTGTTCCATACTCTTGGTGAACTATGTTTATCTCCCGTAGGATTGTCGTATGTGTCTAAACTTGTTCCGGCAAGGATGATTGCCCTTATGTTTGGTATGTGGTATTTAGCTATTGCTATTGGTAATAAATTGGCTGCCGTAGTAGGGGGGCAAATTGAAAATATTACAGAGCAATACTCACTCTCAACCTTCTTTTTAATATTTACAGTAGTACCAACCGTTGCTGGATTGTTAATTTTAGCGCTTAACCCAGTGTTAAAGCGATTAATGCACGGAGTTAGGTAATTAACACAACAAATTACAATAAAAAACGTTCCCATTGTGTGGAACGTTTTTTGTTGTAATACAATAACAGAAAAATCGCATTGAATATGAAAAACACATTACTACTTCTTTTTATAGCATTTATAACTACATCGGTCACTGCCCAAAAAATTAATTGGATGACTATGAACGAAGCTTTGGCTGCTCAAGAAAAGGAGCCAAAAAAAATCTTTATGGACGTCTATACCAAATGGTGTGGACCTTGCAAAATGTTAGATAGAAATACCTTTAGTGATAAAAAAGTAATTCAATTTATCAATAAAAACTATTACGCTGTAAAGTTTAACGCGGAAGGAACCGAAGAGATTACCTTTGAAGATTTCACATACACAAACCCAAATTATAAAGAAGGAAGAAAAGGACGAAATGCCACTCATTTTTTTGCTGATGCACTAAAACTTAGAGGTTATCCCAGTTTGGTGTTTTTTCAAGAAAACGGAAAATTGATACAAGCAATTCCAGGCTATAAAACACCCCAACAATTAGAGATTTACCTTAAAATGATAGCGAATGACGATTATAAAAAACTGACAACTGCCGAAGCTTGGCAAGAATATCAAAAGAACTTTGAAGGCACTTTTTAAGAGTAGGGTTTTTAGTTAAGTGTTTCACTACTCTAGAATGAAGGCTCCCTTGGTACCAGTATGGTAAAAGGGGAGCTTTTTCTTTTTGCACGTGTTGCGCCAGCGTGTTACATAGGTTTTGTAGTTGTTCCCATCAGCAATTATATGGTTGGGTTTTAAGCTATCAATTAACCGTTCTAAATTAATTTTCGGACTTTGGGTGAGCAGTACAATATCAATTTTTATACTTTTTGGGTATACGGCCAAACTGTCCAAAACCAAAATATTTTGTTTATTATATGAAAATACCTTCGGAACTATTTTTTCTGAAAATCCTTCAATTTGATTGGCAGTTCTATAGCCTTTAATTGGAAATACATTCTTTACAGTTTCTGAAAGAGTATCAGGTTTTAGAAGTATTAAGTCATTCCCATTTTTTATTCCAATAAGGGTGTTCCTGCTTTTTTGAAATACAATTAATTCATTCCCTGAAGCTTCCCGCTTATCCCAGATAAATATGCCTATTAACAGACAAATACTCAATAAGCAAGCTGTTAAACGGCGATACGAATACTGTTTCCAGAGTAGAATGCTTGTAATTATGAATAAGTAAGCGCCCAAAACTTTTTCTTCAGAAAAATGAATGTCCTGAAATAAAAAGGCGTCTTGCTTGGCAACCCAGCTTATAAAATTGTTTAGCGATAAAACTATTTGGTTATAAATTTCAGACAACCAATCAGGAAGCATGTTGATTGAAACCAATAAGACAATCAATAACCCAAAGCCCAACAAAATTCCTAAGAACGGAAGCACTACAATATTGGTCAATAAAAACAATCCGGGAAATTGATGGAAATAATATAAACTTAGCGGTACAACCCCTACTTGAGCGGCAATAGAAACGGTGAGTATAGCCCAAGCTTTCCTTATAAACCAATTTTTGGGGTACCAATACCCAAATAATTTTGGTTGTATTAATAATATAAAAAATACCGCCAGATAGCTCAATTGAAACCCAACATGGAACAACCACAATGGATTAATAATAAGTAAAAATAAATACGATATAAATAAAGTGTTTATGCTATTTGTCGGGCGCTTTAACTGTTCAGCAAATAAGAACAGCGAAAACATCGTAGCAGCTCTAACCACCGAAGGTGATAACCCGGCCAGCAAAGCAAACCCGAACAGACAACAAATTATGGCTATGGCTTTAATCTGTTTGCCATAGCGTATGTTTCCTAAAGGCAGGAACAACCATTTCAGAATAAAAAACAAGATACCCACATGCAAACCTGAAACGGCTAGAATATGCACAGCTCCAGCTGCAGCGTAGTCGGCATATAATTGTTTGTCAATATCGCGCCGTTGCCCTAAAACTAGCGCTTGGATAATGGACCGTTCGTTGTCAGTGATTTTGCTTTCTTTAAGTTTAGCAATAAGATGACTGCGAATGTTTTCAGCAGTACCGCGAATTGTTTTGCTACCTTTTTCAAAAGCCAAAATGGTCCTTGGTTTGGTTCTAATTTGAAAATACACCCCAAGTTTTTTCATATACGCTGAATAATCAAACTGATACGGATTAAGCGGTTCTGGAATAGTAATCACTTTTTCAGAAATCAGTAAAACATCATCAATAGTGTATTCTTTTAAAATTGAATCTTTTTGAATGTTCAACAAGATTTTACCACTTGCTTCTATTTTATTTACCGAGATACATTCAGCGATATATTTATGGTTGAAGCGATCCGGTTTTAAAACTTCAGTAATCTTTAAAGTGAGTAAAGGTGTTTCAGAAGTATCATTTTCTGAAAGGATATGCGAATAATGCTCATCTTGAAACGTTGGAAGCTGTAATTGATAGCTGGCGAAACCAATTCCGAAGAAAATTAAATAGGTTATAAGTCCATAATAGATAGATTTTTGAAGCCGTTCCCTTTCAATAAACCAAAGAATAAAAAGTAAAATAAAACTGAAAAGAACAAAAGGAAGTGTAAAAGTATCGGTGGGGAATAAATACGCTGAAAGTATCCCTAATGTTAGGGATATAGAAAATTTGACAATAGCAAAATTGATAAATCTCATTTTTCGATAGTATAAATACATCGAGCTAAATACTGGGGAGATTTATTGTTACGAAAGATAGTATACTAAAATGATTTTAACAAATTATCGCAATATACTGATTACTAGATGTTAATTAACAGAACACTTAACATGTTTGTGCTTGTAATTTCAACTAACAATCGTTAGTTTTGTGTAATTAATCCGACAAAGAAACTGTGGCAAAATTTCACAAATTACAAGTAAAAGACGTTTACAAAGAAACAGACGATTGTTCTGTTATCACATTTGACGTGCCTGAAGAACTTTCAGAAGAATTTAAATTTCGTCAAGGACAACACCTAACCTTAAAAGCTGACATTGATGGCGAAGACACGCGTCGATCATATAGCTTATGCTCGAGTCCGGTGGATAAACAATGGAAAGTGGCCGTAAAACAGATTTACGGCGGTAAATTTTCAACCTATGTTAATGAACAATTAGCGGCTGGCGACACTATTGAAGTGATGGAGCCAAGTGGTATGTTTGGTGTAAATGCTGAGCCAGAAAAAGAGAAAAACTACCTCTTTTTTGCTGCGGGAAGTGGTATTACACCTGTTTTGTCAATGATAAAAACACATTTGGCTTTAGAGCCTAACGCTACTTGTAAGTTGTTTTATGTGAATAAAACCGCAAAATCCATTATCTTTAAGGAAGAGTTAGAACAGCTTCGTAATCAGTATTTTGGAAGGCTAGAAATCTATTATTTCCTTACAAAAGAAAGACGTGATATCGAGTTGTTGAACGGACGCTTTGACGATGAAAAGATGAAAGTGTTAACCAACACGTTTATTGATATTCCAGATACGAGTGAAGTGTTTTTATGCGGACCAGAACAAATGGTGCAATACGTAAGCAATTATTTAGTAGAAGCTGGATTGCCAAAAAACTTAATTCATTTTGAATTATTCGTAACAGGTCTTTCAGAAGAAGATAAAAAACGCGCAGAGCGACTCGCAAAACAAAACGTTGAAGGGGTAGAAGTAACCATTGTAGATGGAGGAAAAGAGTTTGAATTTGTAATGACAAAAGATTTCGATAATATCCTCGATGCAGCGTTAAATAACGGAGCCGACTTGCCATTTGCTTGTAAAGGAGGAGTCTGCAGTACGTGTAAATGCAAGATATTGGAAGGCGAAGTAGAAATGAAAATAAATTATGCTTTAGAAGACCATGAAGTTGCGCAGGACTTTGTATTAAGTTGTCAAGCAGTGCCAACTTCTTCAAAAGTAAAAGTAGATTTTGATGTTTAATAGCTTATAGCAATATGCTTACAGCTTAAAACAAGATAATTATGAGTGATAAAGAAATAAAAAACTTAGAAGAAATTTTTGAAGCACGCATTGCGCGTGATGAGAAAATAGAGCCGAAAGATTGGATGCCGGAGAAGTATAGAAAAACCCATATACGCCAAATTTCGCAGCACGCCCATTCCGAAATTATCGGGATGCTACCTGAAGGAAACTGGATTACTAGAGCGCCTTCATTGCGTAGAAAAGCGGCTTTATTGGCGAAAGTTCAAGACGAAGCGGGACACGGGTTGTATTTATATTCAGCTTGTGAAACCTTAGGGATTTCTCGCGAGGAAATGTACGAACAATTACATTCTGGGAAAGCAAAATATTCATCCATTTTTAACTATCCAACAATTACTTGGGCCGATATGGGCGCTATTGGTTGGTTAGTAGATGGAGCAGCAATTATTAATCAGGTGCCGTTGTGTAACACATCATTTGGTCCCTACGCACGTGCGATGGTACGTGTATGTAAGGAGGAGAGCTTTCACCAGCGTCAAGGATACGAAATTATGTTGACGCTCTGTAATGGAACCGATGAACAAAAAGAAATGGCGCAAGATGCATTAAATCGTTGGTGGTGGCCTAGTTTGATGATGTTAGGGCCTACCGATGCTGAATCTGTTCATACGGAGCAATCCATGAAATGGAAGTTAAAACGTAAATCGAATGACGAATTGCGTCAACAGTTTATAGATCAAACTGTGCCACAGGCCGATATTTTAGGGTTAACAATTCCAGATCCAGATATGAAGTTTAATGAAGAAACAGGTCATTATGATTTTGGTGAAATCGATTGGGATGAGTTCTGGCAAGTAGTAAAAGGTCACGGGCCTTGTAATAAAGAACGTATGAAAGCGAGAGTAGATGCTTGGGAAAATGGCGAGTGGGTTCGCGACGCAGCGATGGCACACGCCGAAAAGAAAGCAAATAAGAAAGTTGCAAAAGCAAGTTAATATGGGAAATACTAAAAAAAATTGGCCCCTTTGGGAAATATTCGTTCGAAGTAAAAATGGTTTAGAACACCGTCACTTTGGGAGTTTACACGCAGCAGATGCTGAAATGGCACTTGAAAATGCACGCGATGTATATACAAGGCGTAACGAAGGCGTTAGCATTTGGGTTGTGGAAAGTAAACACATTACAGCTTCTAACCCACAAGATAATGGGGAGATGTTCGAACCTGCTCAAGACAAGGTGTACCGTCATCCTACTTTTTATGATTTACCTGATGACGTAAAACATATGTAGATCGAAAATGTAAAATTCAAAACCGAAAAATATAAAAGTATAGGTCTTAATTACTTTATCATTTTACGTTTTGAGGTTTTAAATTAAACCATTGATTTTTCAGTTTAAAAAATATGAAAGAAAACTTATATAAATACATTCTCGGCATAGCCGATAATTCGCTTATCCTTGCACAACGATTAGGAGAGTTGTGTGGTCACGGACCTTCTTTGGAAACCGACATTGCGCTAACAAACATCTCATTAGATTTATTGGGGCAAACGCGCAGTTACTACCAATATGCCGCAAAGCTTGCGGGAGAAGATAAAACCGAAGACGATATTGCTTTTTTACGCATAGAAAGAGAATATAAAAACGTGTTATTGGTAGAGCAGCCTAATACACATTTTGGACATGTAATGGCTCGCCAATTTTTATTCGACGTGTATCATTTAATGCTTATGGAGCAACTTCAAAACAGCAAAGATGAAACATTAGCAGCTATTGCAAAAAAGGGAATTAAAGAAGTAAGCTATCACAAACGATTTTCTTCAGATTGGGTAAAACGTTTAGGCGACGGAACCGAGGAAAGTAAAGAAAAAATGCAAGAGGCAATCAATGCGATGTGGCGTTTTACAGATGAATTATTTGATGTAATGGAAGCTGATAAAGCTATGATAGAGGAAGGAATCGCAGTAGATGTTTCAGAAATGAAAGAAACGTATTATGAAAAAGTTTCAGAAATTTTAGAAAAAGCAACTCTTGAAGTTCCAGAACGGAAGTATTTCACTCGTGGAGGAAAAAAAGGTGTTCACACAGAACATATGGGGTATTTACTAGCCGATTTGCAGTACATGCAACGAACCTATCCAAATATGACTTGGTAAATTTCGACATAGTCGGAATTTATCAAGTCACCCTGAGCGCAGTCGCAGGGTATTTAAATTTAAAAAATTAATTTTGTTGACCGAAACTACAAATATTGACACACATTTAATTCCGGTTCTGAAAACTGTCTCAGATCCTGAAATTCCTGTGCTTACAGTATTAGACTTAGGTGTTATTCGCGAAGCAACCGAGCAAGATGGCGTAGTAACCATCAAACTAACGCCTACCTATTCCGGCTGTCCCGCAATGGATGTGATTGGCGATGACCTTAAAACTGCTTTTTCTGAAATAGGAAAAGAAGCCAAGATAGAATTAATCCTTTCCCCAGCATGGACTACCGATTGGATTTCTGAAGAAGGTCTTCAAAAAATGGAAGAATACGGAATCGCACGCCCTATGTCTGAATCTGCAGATAAAGATGTGTTACTAGGAGAAAAAAAACTGGTAAAATGCACCAATTGCGGAAGCACTAATACACATTTGGTTAGTCAGTTTGGTTCTACGGCCTGCAAAGCACTATTTAAATGCGATGATTGCCAAGAGCCATTTGATTATTTCAAATGTTTGAAATAAAAAAATTGAAAACCAAAAAAATGTAAAATCATAAAGTTTAAAGTAAAGCAATCACTTTTTCATTTAAACTTTTGCGGTTTTGCATTTCAAATTAAAAATATGAGCAGCATAACCACCCACATAGAAAACAAAGTAGCAACCATTACCTTAAACCGTCCCGAAAAGTTTAACAGCTTTAATCGCGAGATGGCTTTTTTATTGCAAGACGAATTAGACGCTTGCGAAAAGAACGCAGACGTTAGATCCATTATTTTAGTGGGAAACGGAAAAGCATTTTGTGCGGGTCAAGATTTAAAAGAAGTCACTTCACCAGAACTAAATCCTGGCTTCAAAAAAATATTGGAAGAACATTACAATCCAATTATCAAAAGAATACGAAGTATTGAAAAGCCTATCATAGCTGCCGTAAATGGCGTAGCTGCTGGAGCGGGAGCTAACATTGCTTTAGCTTGCGACATTATAGTAGCTTCAGAAGCGGCGAGTTTTATTCAAGCATTTAGTAAAATTGGGTTGATTCCCGACAGCGCTGGTACATTTTTTTTACCACGATTAATCGGATTTCAGAAAGCTTCCGCATTCATGATGTTGGGCGATAAAGTTTCAGCAACCGATGCTGAAAAACTAGGGATGGTGTATAAAGTAGTTTCTGCAGAAACCTTTATGGAAGAAGTGAACAACATTGCAACTACCTTGGCGAATATGCCAACAAAAGCATTAGGACTTACAAAGCGTTTGTTGAATGAGTCTATGTCTAACGATTTAGAAAGTCAGTTAGAAATGGAGTCTAAACTACAAATTGAATCCGCTCAAAGTGAAGATTATGCCGAAGGGGTTGATGCATTTGTAAACAAACGAAAGCCAAATTTTAAAGGAATGTAAAAACTGAAAATAATAAACCGAAAAATTTAAAATGTAAAGGTAAACGAAGCTTGAACCTTTTAAATTTTATAGTTAAAAAATATGATTAAGAAAGTTGGAATAATAGGAAGTGGAACCATGGGAAGCGGCATTGCACAAGTAGCTGCAACAGCCGGTTGTTTGGTGAAGCTTTACGATACAAATACAGAGGCATTAGACAAGTCGAAAGCAGCTTTAGAGAAAATAATGGCTCGCTTGGTTGAAAAAGGCCGAATCGACGAAGCTGAAAAAACGCGTATTCAAGAGAACATTTCGTATGTAGATTCTTTAAAAGAGTTGAGCGATTCAGAATTAACCATCGAAGCAATTGTTGAAAATCTAGATATTAAAAAGAAGGTTTTTCAAGAGTTGGAAAGCTACGTTTCTAAAAAAACAATTATCGCTTCAAACACTTCTTCTTTGTCAATCGCTTCTATTGCTTCTTCATTGAAAAAACCGAAGCGTTGTATCGGGATTCACTTTTTTAATCCCGCACCGTTGATGAAGTTGGTTGAGGTGATTCCGGCGATACAAACCTCAGATAAAGTACTTCGGAAAACAACAATGAATATCCAAAACTGGGGCAAAACAGTTGCTGTAGCAAAAGACACCCCTGGCTTTATCGTAAATAGAGTAGCACGCCCATTCTATGGCGAATCGTTACGAATTTACGAAGAAGGAATCGCTGATTTTGCAACAATCGATTGGGCGTTAAAATCAATTGGCGGATTTAGAATGGGCCCTTTTGAATTGATGGATTTTATAGGAAACGATGTAAACTATACCGTAACCGAAACTGTTTTTAAAGCTTTTTATTACGATCCGCGTTACAAGCCATCCTTCACGCAAAAACGTTTTTCTGAAGCAGGATACTTGGGTAGAAAATCTGGAAAAGGATATTATGATTATTCTGAAAAAGCAACGAAGCCAGAGCCTAATCAAGATGTGGCATTAGCACAAAAGATTTTCGATCGTGTTTTAGTAATGTTAATTAATGAAGCCGCCGATGCATTATTTTGGAACATTGCTTCAGCAGAAGATATCGATAATGCGATGACAAAAGGAGTTAATTACCCGAAAGGATTATTAGCTTGGGCAGATGAAAAGGGAATAGACTGGTGTGTTGAAAAACTAGATGAACTGTATGATGAATATCGTGAAGACCGATATCGCTGTTCACCGTTGTTGAGGAGAATGAATAAAGGAAATAAAACGTTTTATTAATGTAAAATGTAAAACTGAAAAATGTAAAAGTGAACTAAACTTTTGCCTTTTAAATTTTTCATTTTTTATTTAAAATTTTAATGGAAGTCACAAAAATTCCGCATAAAATGCTCAGTCAAGATGCTTTTAGTTCTTGGCTTGGTATCGAAATACTTGAAGTTAAACTCGGACGTTGTAAAGTAGCAATGACCGTTAGAAAAGAAATGCTCAATAGTATGAGGAAAGCACACGGCGGAATTAGCTATAGCTTGGCCGATACTGCTTTTGGTTTTGCAGCAAATACCCACGGGAAGTATGCTGTTTCTATTGAAACATCCATAAATCATATAGAAGCCTTGAATGAAGGTGATTACCTTACCGCAGAGTCGGTCATTGAAAAAGTAAATAATAAATTAGGGTTCAATATTGTAGAAGTTAAGCGAGGCGACGAGTTGGTTGCATTGTTTAAAGGAGTAGTCTATCGAACAAGTAAAGAATGGGAAGAATAACGGTAAAATGTAAAACCGAAAAATATAAAATGTGAAGATGAAATTGATTACTAAAAGTTGACTCTTATATTATTTTAAATTTTAGATTTTGAAAAAATTCGACTTACAAGAACGGTTGGTTAAGTTTTCAGCAAGCATTATATTAAATATAGGTATGCTGAAAAAGAATTTTGCAACGGAGCATTTAACAAAACAGCTAATTTGTTCTGCAACATCTGCAGCTTTAAATTATGGTGAAGCGCAAGGAGCAGAGTCACGTAGGGATTTTATTCATAAAATGAAAATATGTTTAAAAGAATTAAGAGAATCACAAGTAAACCTTCAGATTTTAAAAGAAGCTGATTTAATAGACAATAAAACTAAGTTTGAAGCAATTACTAATGAATGTAAAGAGTTAGTGGCAATTTTTGCTTCAAGCATTAAGACAACAAACAAATAGAATTTAAAATGTAAAACCGAAAAATTTAAAATTATAAAGTGCTTTTAAAACTTTTGACTTTTACATTTTTCATTTAAAATTTAATATTTTGAAAGAAGCATATATAATAGACGGCATTAGAACGCCAATAGGAAATTATAAAGGAACGCTAAGTACAGTCCGTACGGACGATTTAGCTGCTTTAGTAATTGCTGAAGTAGTAAAAAGAAACCCAGGTATTCCAAAAGAAGCCATTGACGACGTGATTATGGGTTGTGCAAACCAAGCTGGTGAAGACAACCGAAACGTGGCAAGAATGGCTCTTTTATTAGCAGGACTACCTTTTACGGTACCTGGCGAAACGGTAAATAGATTATGCAGTAGTGGTTTGTCTGCCATAATTCACGCCAACAGAGCAATTAAAGCTGGTGATGGCGATTTGTTTATTTCAGGCGGTGTGGAGAATATGACCAGAGGTCCTTACGTGATAGCAAAACCTTCTAGCGCTTTTGGAACCGATGCTAAAATGTATGACAGTAGTTTTGGATGGCGATTCGTCAACAAGAAAATGCACGATATGTACGGTACCGACGGAATGGGAAATACCGCTGAAAATTTAGTTGAGAAACATAAAATCACTCGTGAAGATCAAGATGCTTTTGCGTATAACAGTCAGATGAAAGCTTCCAAAGCACAAGAAAGCGGTCGTTTTGCTAAGGAAATCGTACCGGTGGAAATTCCACAGCGGAAAAAAGACCCGATTATTTTTAAAGATGATGAATTTATAAAACCGGGAACGACCAAAGAGATTTTGGCAAAATTACGTCCAGCCTTCAAAAAAGAAGGAGGAAGTGTTACAGCCGGAAACAGCTCTGGGTTAAACGATGGCGCTGCAGCGACTATTATTGCTTCAGAAGATGCTGTAAAGAAATACAATTTAAAGCCAATTGCTAAAATTCTAAGTTCTGCAGTGGTTGGGGTTGAACCTCGCATTATGGGAATTGGTCCTGTTGAGGCTTCAAATAAAGCATTGAAAAAGGCAGGATTAACGATGGAAGATATGGATGTAATCGAACTAAATGAGGCCTTTGCATCTCAAGCTTTAGCATGCATACGCGAATGGGGATTAAAAGATGATGATCCACGGATTAACCCGAATGGTGGCTCTATTGCTATTGGTCACCCGTTAGGCGTTACCGGAGCTCGTTTAACCTATTCTGCAGCTTTAGAGCTTCAGGAAACTGGGAAGAAATATGCTTTAGTAACCATGTGTGTAGGCGTTGGACAAGGTTATGCAGCGGTGATTGAACGAACAGAAAATTAAAAATACTAAAGTCAAAATGTAAAATTATAAAGTGACAAGAGATTTAATGAAGTTTTCACTTTTACATTTTACGGTTTTGCAGTTTTACATTTAAAATTCAACTATGAAAATACTAATAATAGGAGGAAACGGAACCATAGGAAAAACAGTAACGAAACGTTTTTCTGAAGAAAACGATGAGGTTATAATCGCTGGAAGATCTTCAGGAGATGTTACGGTAGATATTGCAAACCCAGATTCTATTGAAGGAATGTTTCAGAAAACGGGAAACGTAGATGCTATTGTAAACATAGCCGGTGATGCGAAATGGGATTCGTTTGATAACCTTTCCGAAGAAGATTTTTACATCGGTATTAAAAGTAAAATGATGGGACAAGTTAACCTTGTTCGATTAGGAAGAAAACATCTTAATGACAATGGAAGCATTACATTAACCACTGGTATTTTAGCCGATGAGCCAGTTGATAAGACAACAAGTGCTGCAATGGTTAACGGCGCTGTAGAAAGTTTTACAAAAGCAGCGGCCTTAGAATTAACCAACGGACTGCGAATAAATGTCGTCTCTGCCGATATGGTAGAAGACGCATATGAAAAATACAAAGATTATTTTCCTGGAAATACACCCGTCCCAATGCGTAAAATTACCGATGGCTATTTTAAAAGTGTAAAAGGGAAAATTAACGGTGAAATAATCAGAATTAGAGCTTAAAAACCGAAAAATGTAAAATGATAAAGGCTGAAGTATAACTATTAAATCTTTTTACATTTTAACTTTTTCAGTTTTACATTTAAAATTTATAAGATGAAAACACAGCATTACATACAAGGAAATTGGACTGATGGAAAAGGCGAAGGAAGCCCAATTCTCGATTCAGTTACTGGTGAGCATTTTACAAGTGTCACAACGGAAGGATTAGATATTCCTGAAATTCTTCAGTACGGAAGAGAAAAAGGAGATACGCTTCGGAAAATGACGTTTCAAGAACGGGGATTAATGCTGAAAAAATTAGCGTTCTATCTTCAGAAGAAAAAAAGACAATTTTACGAAGTAAGTTACCGTACTGGTGCTACGAAAGTGGATAGTTGGATTGATATTGAAGGAGGCTTTGGAAACTTGTTTGCCAATGCTTCATTGCGGAAATTGTTTCCAAATCAGCCGTTTCACGTAGAAGGAGATCCGGTCGATTTATCACGTGGTGGTCGTTTTATGGCGCATCACATTATGGTGCCTCGCGAAGGAGTGGCGGTTCATATTAACGCCTTTAATTTCCCTGTTTGGGGAATGCTAGAAAAATGTGCAGTAAACTGGATGGCTGGAATGCCCGCAGTTGTGTTGCCGGCACCACAAACAGCGTATTTAACTGAAGCTGTTGTGAAAGAAATCATCGCTTCTGGAATACTGCCAGAAGGATCACTACAGTTAATTAGCGGAACTGCTAAAAACATTTTAGATACGGTAGAATCGCAAGACGTCGTATCGTTTACAGGTTCGGCAACTACTGGAAAAATATTGAAGAAACATCCACGATTAATTGAAGAATCGGTTCCGTTTACTATGGAAGCAGATTCACTAAACGCTGCTATTTTAGGTGAAGATGCCGTTCCCGGAACACCAGAATTTGATCTTTTCATTAAAGAAGTCCGAAATGAAATGACTGTTAAATGTGGTCAAAAATGTACGGCGATTAGACGAGTTATTGTGCCAGAAAACTTAGTGGAGGATGTTCAAATAGCGCTAGGCAAGCAATTGGATAAAGTTACCATTGGCGACCCTCGCTTAAAAGAAGTTAGAATGGGTGCTTTGGTAAACGATGCACAACGGACTTCAGTAAAAGAACAAATTGAAAAAATAACGAAAACAGCGCAGATTGTGTATGGTGATTTTGATGAAGCTAAAACAGTTGGGGCTGATGCTAAAAAAGGATCGTTCGTAAAACCAATTTTACTTCGAGAAGACAATCCTTTTGCCAATGAAGCGGCTCATATCACTGAAGCGTTTGGTCCGGTAAGTACTATTATGCCTTATAAAACATTGGACGATGCGATTAAGCTTTCCAAAATGGGGAAAGGTTCTTTGGTAAGTTCGATTGTTACCAATGACGATAAAATTGCAAAAGAATATACCGTTTCCGCAGCTACACATCACGGTCGTATTTTAATTTTGAATCGGGAAAGTGCGAAGCAAAGCACAGGTCACGGTTCGCCATTGCCTAATTTAATTCACGGTGGTCCGGGTCGTGCCGGTGGCGGTGAAGAAATGGGTGGTGTTCGTGGTGTAAAACACTACTTACAGCGTTGTGCTATTCAAGGTTCGCCAACTTCACTTACTGAAGTTACCGGTATTTATCAACCAAAATCGGCTTACAAAGAATCTGAAAAACACCCTTTTGCATATCATTGGGAGGACATAAAACCTGGTATGTCGTTAAAAACCCATAAACGAACCCTAACCGATACTGATATTATTAACTTCGGAAACTTAACGTGGGATCATTTCTATGCACACACCGATATTACTTCTTTAGAAGGAAGCATATTTGAAAAGAGAACAGCGCACGGTTATTTTATTATTTCGGCAGCTGCAGGATTGTTTGTCTATCCAAACAAAGGCCCGGTAGCAGCAAATTATGGGTTAGAGGACATTCGCTTTTTGCGTCCGTTATACCACAATGATACGGTGTATGTTCGTTTAACGTGTAAGCAGAAAGTAGACCGAGAACAAAAAGGAACCGAACTTCCTTCCGGAATTGTAAAATGGTATGTTGAGGTATTCGATGCTGAACCGGATGAAGACCAAGAACCGTTGGTAGCGATAGCAACTATTTTAACGATGGTTCAGAAAAAGCAAGAAACATTTGTTGAAATGACTGATGAAAAAATCGATGAATGTTTGTCAAAATTAACTGCAGATGCTAAACCAAAATGGGGCATCATGACGCCTCAACATATGGTAGAGCATTTAGAATACTCTTATAAAATTACTTCCGGTGAAATTCAAGACTTTGAAATTGCTACACCGGAAGAGATTTTAGAAAAGGTACATGCAAGCTTATATAACTATAAAAAATTTCCAAAAAACTCTCAATTTCCAATGCTTGAAAAAGATAAATTGGATGATTTAAAACATCCAGATTTAGAAACAGCCATTGAGAAATTCAAAGAGCAACGCGAAAAGTATATCAAATTTTTTAAGGAGAATCCCGACGCTAAATTAAAAAATCTAGTTTTTGGAGAACTCAACAAATACGAATCGTATTTATTGGAGAGAAAACACCTTAATCATCATTTTGAACAATTTAGATTAATATAATTATGTCAGAACAACAACCATACGTAAAACATACAATAAATAAAGGAATAGCAACCATAGAATTTTTTCATCCGGCTCACAATTCACTGCCAGGAGATATTCTTGCAAAACTCGCAAATACCATTACTGAAATGGGTCAAAACGATGAGGTTTTGGTACTTGTTGTAAAAAGTGGAGGCGATAGAACTTTTTGTGCAGGAGCCAGTTTTAAGGAGCTTATCTCTATCGAAAATGAACAAGAAGGCGAAAAATTCTTTAGTGGTTTTGCTAATGTAATTAATGCGATGCGCAAATGCCCTAAGTTTATTATTGGTCGTGTTCAAGGAAAAACCGTCGGTGGCGGTGTTGGATTAGCAGCAGCGATGGATTATACAATGGCAACTAAGTTTTCAGCTATAAAATTGAGTGAGCTGAACCTAGGTATTGGTCCTTTTGTAGTAGGTCCGGCAGTGCAACGAAAAATTGGAGCAAGCGGAATGTCGCAAATAGCGATTGATGCCAATTCATTTTATTCACCAGAATGGGCAAGAGATAAAGGCTTATTTACCAAGGTTTTTGAAACAACTGAAGCACTAGATGAGGAAGTGCAAGCCTTAGCAGAACAACTTTGTGGGTATAACCCTGAAGCGGTAAAAGAAATGAAACAAATGTTCTGGCGAGGAACCGAAGATTGGGATGAACTATTACAAGAACGTGCCAAAATAAGTGGACGTTTAGTGCTTTCTTCTTTTACCAAAGAGAAGTTGAAACGGTTTAAGTAAAGAGAAAAATACTAAATGTAAAACCGAAAAATTTAAAAATTTAAAGTGTTTAAAGGACTATTAACTTTTACATTTTTTATTTAAAATATATCATTCTATTTATGATTTACAGCTTTAAAGGTCACATACCCGTAGTTCACGAAAGCAGTTTTGTGCATCCGTTGGCAGCAGTTACCGGTAATGTAATTATTGGTAAAAACTGTTACATAGGGCCTGGAGCGGCTATTCGTGGCGATTGGGGTGAAATTATTCTGGAAGATGGTGTAAACGTTCAGGAAAACTGTACGGTACATATGTTTCCGGGGAAAAGTATTGTGCTTAAAGAAAGTGCTCATGTAGGTCACGGCGCCATTATTCACGGTGCTAATTTAGGGCGTAACTGTTTAATTGGTATGAACAGTGTGATTATGGATGATGCTGAAATTGGAGATGAGTGTATTGTAGGAGCGATGGCATTCGTAAAAGCAGAAACGGTATTTCCAAAACGAAAATTAATAGTTGGTAATCCTGCAAAAGCTATTAAGGATATTTCAGACGAAATGATAGACTGGAAAACTGCTGGAACTCGTTTATATCAACAATTGCCTACCGACTGTCACGAGAGTTTGAAAGAAGTAGAACCCTTACGGGAAATTCCGAAGGATAGACCTGTTCAGGAAGATTTTTATAAAACACTACAAGAGATTAAGAGAAACGAATAAAATGAAGGAAACTGAATTTAAAATGCCCAAAATGGGTGAGAGTATTACTGAAGGAACCATTATCAATTGGTTGGTAAACGAAGGTGATTCGTTTGAAGAAGGCGATATTCTTTGTGAAGTAGCAACCGATAAAGTAGATAATGAAGTGCCAGCGCCTGCTTCCGGTACGATGGTTGAGCACGTAAAAGATAAGCAAGAAGTAGTTCCGGTAGGTGATGTGATTGCTATTTTAAATCTTTCAGAAGAAAAGAGTTCCTCTAAAAAGTCAAAGACGGCTAAAAAAACGGCAACTTCAAAAAAAGAAACAAAGAAAAAAGTCCAGCCTTCCGTTTCCAAAGAAGCAAAAAGCAAAAAAGCGAACGCTACTTCAGCATTTACTGTTAATGAAAATGTATTTATAAGTCCGTTAGTAGAAAGTATAGCTAGAAATAATCACATTAGTTACGAAGAATTGGCTAGAATTCCCGGTACTGGAAAGGAAGGTCGTCTTCGTAAAAGCGATGTGATTACATATATTGAAGAAGGGCGCCCTTTTAAGTTTGCGCAACCCGTACCTGAAGTTTCAGGCTTTCAGGTTCCCGATTTAAAATTTGATAAAGGAACTGGTAAAATAGTTGAAATGGATCGCATGCGCCAAATGATTTCAGATCATATGGTTTTTAGCGCAACAACGGCACCACATGTAACTGCTTATGTAGAAGCAGATTTGACTGATATGGTACATTGGCGAAATGCGAACAAGGTTGCTTTCAAGGAAAAGTACAATGAAAAGTTGACGTTTACACCGCTTTTTATTGAAGCAGTAGCAAAAGCGATTCAAGATTTTCCAATGATTAATTCTAGTCTTGATGGGAAAAATATTATTGTAAAAGAAGAAATAAATATAGGGATGGCAACCGCTTTACCTTCCGGAAATTTAATCGTTCCAGTTGTAAAAGAAGCCGATAAAAAAGATTTAAAAGCTCTTGCTGAAAACACCAATGAGTTAGTAGGAAAAGCCAGAGATAACAAGTTGAAAGGTGATGATACCAAAGGAAGCACGTTTACAATTAGTAATGTGGGTACCTTTGGAAGCCTAATGGGAACCCCCATTATTAATCAACCGGAAGCAGCCATTTTAGCAACAGGAATTATAAAAAAACGAGCCGAAGTTATGGAGCGTGAAGACGGTGATAGTATTGAAGTTCGGCACATGATGTATTTATCGTTGTCATTTGATCATCGCATTGTAGATGGATATTTGGCAGGTTCTTTTTTAAGAAGAGTGGCTGATAATATGGAGCAATTTGATGTTAAAAGGGACTTTTAGAAACAGGACGTTTTGAGACAGGACAAATGACAATAAGTTTGAAGCAATGAGAAGGCATAATTTTAAAAAGTTACATATCTGGCAAGAAGCTATGGATTTAATTGACGAAAACTATGTATTTACCGCAACACTTCCAGACTACGAAAAGTTTGGGTTACGAACGCAGATGAATAGATGCAGTGTTTCTATTGCTTCAAATATATCCGAGGGGTCGAGCAAACGAACAGATAAACATTTTTTAAAGTCCCTTGAAGATAGTTTAGGTTCTGCCTATGAATGGGAAACACAGTTGATGGTTTGTTATCGTAAAAATTTTGTTTCCGAAGCCATATTTTTAAAACTTGAAGATAAAGTTCAGGCATTGCAAAGCAAAATATCAAATTTCATGGATACTCTCGTCTCTGATAATTAAAAAAAGTCGTGAGTCTAAACGTCATGAATCGTGAATCATTTTGATGACAATTAGCAAACAAAATAAGAATTAAGAATAATGAAGAAAGATATATTAAAAAAAGCTTTTAAAAACTTGGTAACGGCTAAGTCTTTGACTGAGTTATATGAAGAAAATTTTAAAACGGTTTCAAAATATGTTCACGCAACTTCGCGAGGACACGAGGTGATTCAAACCGCCCTTGGTATGCAGTTAAAGCCTCAAGATTATGCGTTTCCGTATTATCGTGATGATTCTATTTTATTATCAATAGGAATGAAACCCTATGATTTGATGCTACAAGTGTTGGCAAAAAAAGACGATCCCTTTTCAGCTGGACGAACGTATTATTCACACCCAAGTTTGCGAGATGATGATAAGCCTAAAATCCCGCATCAAAGTAGTGCAACAGGAATGCAGGCTATTCCGGCAACTGGTGTGGCGATGGGGATGTGGTACAAAGAGACTGAAAACTTACACAATAAAGATGAGGAACAACCTTTTGTGGTTTGTTCTTTAGGAGATGCATCTGTTACTGAAGGTGAGATTGCCGAAGCCTTTCAAATGGCAGCTTTAAAGCAATTACCCATTTTATATTTAGTGCAAGATAATGGTTGGGATATTTCAGCAAATGAAGCCGAAACGCGTGCCCAAAATGCCTATGAATACGCTGCTGGTTTTCATGGTTTGGAAGCGGTTTCCATAGACGGAACCGATTTTGAAGAAAGCTACAATACGCTTCAGGATGTAATTTCAAAAATTAGAACGGAGCGTCGCCCGTTTTTAGTTCACGCTAAAGTCCCTTTATTGAATCACCATACATCGGGTGTTCGGATGGAATTTTATAGAGATGATCTGGATGAAGCAAGGTCTCGGGATCCGTACCCAAAACTTAAAAAGTTATTATTAGATAATGGTTTTTCTGAAAAAGAACTTTCAGAACTAGAAACTGACATTCAAAAATCGGTTCAAAAAGATTATGAAAAAGCTTTAAAGGCTGAAGATCCTAAACCGGAAGATTTATTTACACACGATTTTGCACCTACCGAAATTACCGAAGAAAAAGGAGAACGATCACCAGAAGGTGGTGAAAAAGTGGTGATGGTAGATTGCGCCTTATTTGCGATTGAAGAGTTGATGGGTAAACACAAAGAGTGTTTGCTGTATGGACAAGATGTTGGAGGTCGTTTAGGAGGCGTGTTTAGGGAAGCAGCTACGTTGGCGCAGAAATTTGGCGACAACCGTGTATTTAACACCCCAATACAAGAAGCATTTATTGTCGGTTCAACCGTTGGGATGAGTGCTGTTGGTTTAAAACCAATTGTTGAGGTTCAATTTGCCGATTATATATGGCCAGGACTGAATCAATTATTTACCGAAGTAAGCCGAAGCAACTATTTATCTAACGGAAAATGGCCAGTATCGATGATTCTTCGCGTGCCTATTGGTGCGTATGGTAGCGGTGGTCCGTATCACTCTTCTTCGGTAGAAAGTGTGGTGACGAACATTCGTGGACTTAAAATTGCGTACCCAAGTAACGGAGCCGATTTAAAAGGCTTAATGAAAGCGGCTTATTACGACCCTAACCCGGTGGTTATTTTTGAGCACAAAGGATTGTATTGGAGTAAAGTAAAAGGAACGAAAGGTGCTACATCTTTAGAGCCAGCAGAAGATTATGTATTGCCGTTTGGCAAAGCGTGGTTGCTTCAAGAAATCTGGAAACAAGAAGATGTAGAAACCGTTTCCATAATAACATATGGTATGGGTGTGCATTGGGCAATGAATGCTGCCATGGAACTACAAATGCAGGACCGAATAGAAATAGTTGACCTTAGAACATTACATCCGTTGGATTATGAAACGGTATTCAAGTCGGTTAAAAAATGCGGAAAATGTTTGGTGGTAACTGAAGAACCTTCAGATAATAGTTTTTCAAGAGCATTGCAAGGTAGAATTCAAGAAGAATGTTTTCAGCAATTAGATGCCCCCGTTATGATAATTGGCAGTGAAAATATGCCGGCAATCCCATTAAATTCAACGTTAGAAGAAACAATGATTCCTTCTACTGAGAAGGTGAAAGCTAAAATTGAAGCATTACTAGATTATTAAATTTCTGTATCTTTCGAGGTAATTTTTACTATGTTGCTTCGAATACTTTTTATTTTCCTAGTCGCTTTCTCAGGAATGGCTCAAGAGCCTGTTTCTGTATTGATAGATAGTTTGGCCAATATTTCTTCCGAGGCTGAAAAATCTAGAATTAGTGTTTCTATTGCTTCTCAATTAAAGAATGATGATTGGGACCGTGCTTTATACTACTTAAATATTGCCGAAAAAAGTGCTGTCAATTCAGGTTCTGAAGAAGTAATAGCTAAGTATTACAATGCAGCCGGAGACTTATTTTTTAGTAAAGATGCACTCGACATAGCATTGAAATATTACCTAAAAGCTTACGATTATTACCAAAATCAGCCTTCTAATGATACATCAATAACTCTTGAGCAGAACCTAGCAGTAACTTATGGGAGAATCAAAGAACCAGAAAAAGCACGTTTCTTTTTTAAAAAACTTTATGGTTATGCGGAGAAAGAAAAGGATACGGTTCTGTTAGCAAAAATATTGAATAATTTAGGGACTAGCTATTTAAACTCCCAAGTTGATTCGGCTAGTTATTTTTATAAGCGTTCAGAAAAATTATTAAAAAAGGTCCCGGGCGAAACATACTTGAAAGCTTATCTTAACGGTAACTTAGGAAGGGTTTATTTTTTAAAAGACAGCTTACAAAAAGCAGAAAAGCACTTCACGTTAGCAACAAGTTATATAGAAAAAAATACTAATCAAAGGTCACAGTCCAAAGGGTGGATTTATAATTCTGTTGCTACGTATTACGAAAAGATAAATCAATTAGATTCTGCCATCGTTTACGCTACAAAAGCGAATAAAGCACTAACCGAAAGTAAATTTAGCTTCGAAAATCAAGCAGCTCTGCAAACCCTTTATAAAAATTATCTAGAAAAGAAGGACTATAAAAACGCTGCCGAATACTTTCAGAAATATGATCAAGTAAGGGATAGTTTAAATATAGAAGAAAAGACGGCGAATGTTGAAAAAATAAAGATTGAACAAGAATATAAAACCAAGGAAGAAATCCGTGATTTAAAGGAAGGCAAGCAGCGGTTTAGAAATTACATTATTCTTTTAATTCTTCTTGCTGGTTTGTTGTTATTAGGCATTTTATTGGTGCGTTTTAGAAACAAATTGAGAAACACCAAGCTTGAAAAACAATTGGCGATTGCTAAGCAGAAAGAGCTCGACAGCAATCTTCAGTTAAAAAATAAAGAGCTTATTGGTAAAGCTATGGTAGAAATACACCGTACCGAAATTATCGAAGAGATTCTACAAGACCTCAAAGAAGTAAAACGTAAAGCTGCTAAAAAGGAAACGCAACAAGCTATTGATTATATCGCCAAGCGATTAAAACGTGATACAAACAGTAATATTTGGGAAGAATTTGAAATGCGCTTTGAGCAAGTTCACGAATCTTTCTATAAAAACCTTTCCAAAAAACACCCTGATTTAACTTCAAAAGATAAACGGTTATGTGCTCTGTTAAAGTTGAACCTAACTTCAAAAGAGATTGCACAAATTACAGGACAGTCTTCAAAATCCATTGAAAATGCCCGCACCCGACTTCGGAAAAAATTAGAAATCACCCATTCTGACGTTGAATTGTCTGCTTATTTGTCAAGCTTCGGACAATAAAGGGTATAAATTTACAAAAACATAAAGTGTCTGAAAATCAAATAATTATAATTGTTTGAGTGCTAATTCTATGGTTATTTTTTAGCTATGAGTGATTTTAGTAGGTCTAAATATTATGTGTAGCCCTAAACAGCGCATACATTTGAAAAAGTTTTGAAACCCAAAACGAATAAAAATGGAAAAGAAAGATCAAGAAGATAATTTGGATGAGCTATTAGAAAATAGCAAAGACAAAAAGAACGCTTTAAAAAAACTTATTAAAGAGTTGAATAAAAATAATAATACTAAACCAAAATCTAATTAAAATGAAACATATGAAAACGATTATTACACTTTTTACTTTGTTAACGGTTTTTGTTGCCCAAGCACAATGGACAACCGAAACTGATGTGAACACCTTGGTTGCAGAATCTGAAGCACTTGATATGCAAGCCAAAGGCACTTCTGATGGAATGACTTATGTAGTGTTTTGGAAAAACGTTGGAGAACCTGTTAATATTGAGCTACGCATGCAAATTTTAGATGCAGACGGAAACCAAATCCTTGGTGCCGATGGGATGTTAGTGAGCGATCAAATACGAATGGGAACCTTTACAGTATTATGGAATATGGTTGTTGATGCTGATGATAATTTATATATAGGTGTAACTGGCACCGGTGGTGGCGACCCCGCTTATGTATTTAAATTTGATAGTGACGGAAACGCTTTATGGGACTCAAATGGTGTAAATGTAGGTAGTGGTAATAAAGTAACCATTTTACCACTTTCTGATGGAGATGCTATTGTTAGTTGGTTGGCTTCAACTGGAACTGTAATGCAAAAGTATGATGAAACTGGAACTGCAGTTTGGCCCTCAACTATGCCTATAGAGTTAGAATCAGGATTTACAGCACCTGCAAATTTCTTTGAAATTTCGGGAGGTGATATAATCGCTGTTTTCCATTCCTTATTAAGTGGTATAAACTCAAATTTATATGCTCAACGGTATGATGCAGAAGGTAATGCAGTTTGGGCGGAAGCTACTCAGCTAGCTGAAGGCTTAACTGCTTTTAACCGTAATTATACCGGAACACAGGATGGCGATGTAGTGTATATGGGCTATTTTTCTGCTGCAAATAATCGTTTTGATTCTTATTTACAAAGAATAAATCCAGACGGTACAATTCCTTGGGGAATTAACGGAGTTGATTTTGATGTAGAACAAACAGACTATGAAATGAATACAGAAGTTGCTTTTCAATCTGGGTCACAATATGTTTGGGCTGTTTCAACATTTACAAATAGCACACAAGATCAACGTGGTGAATTTGTTCAAAAATTTGATAAAGAAACCGGTGCAAGACAGCTTACCGATAACGCTAAAGAGGTTTTTCCGCTTGGTTCAGAAAAAGTGCACGCCGGAAGTCTTCAGCTAAAGAACGATAGCACGCTTTTCCTTAACAAAGAGGGAGCGGATAATGGAGCAACACCAACAACTTTAAATGCAGTGTACCTTGATGAAAATGGGGATTTTGTTTGGACAGAAGAAACAATGCCTGTTGCTACTTTTTCAGCAAATAAAGGCCGTGTACAATATACCATGCCAGTAAATAACCAAAGCGTTGCTGTGTTTATGGAAGATAAAGGAGAAGGTGAAAAAATATACGCACAGAACATTGTAGATGAAGAACTGAGTGTAGATGAATTTTCAAATGCATCATTTACTTATACCAACCCGGTGCAAAATGAAATAACACTTAACAGTACCGTAGCTATCGAGCAAGCTGCAATATACAATATGTTAGGTCAACAGATTTTCAATAAAACTTACAACGGAACCACTCAAATGAATATAGATGTTCAAAGTTGGACTCCTGGAATATATATTATGCAATTGAAAGCCGATAATGGAACTTCAAAAAGCATAAAATTGATTAAAAAGTAAGCTACTCCTCAATTTTACTTTAAGAAGGCTGCTCTATTAAAAGGGCAGCCTTTTTTTTGAACAGAAATAGAAAAGAGGAATGCCTAAACACTCCTCTCTAAAATACTAAACAAAAAAACAAACATTATAACTTGATTAGTTTTACAGATTGAACTGCTTTCCCTGCCTGAACCTTGGCAATGTAATTGCCTGATGAAAGTTCAGATATATTGATGGTTAGGTCTGTATTGTTGTTACCGGAAATTTGTTTTACTTCTTGGCCCAATATGTTGTATATACTAACATTGGATATCGTTTCTTTTGAAGTAAATGTAACCTCTCCGTTAGTTGGGTTTGGATATGAGCTTACGTTGGCTACTGTTTCTTCTCCAACACTTAAGGGTTCATCGGCGACATATACATTAAATTTTGCATTCACTGGCATAGGCGATGAATCTTCCGTATAAATGGTCCAGTTGCTGCCATTGTACCATACCCCAAGAGTGTTGTCCATAACGATATTGCTAGGATCCCCACTGGCTCCCCAATTATGGGAAACAACTGGATAGGCCTCTGGTTTTCCATTTAAATTGGGATGGTCTATAACTGTATAGTTGGCAATAGGCGCTGTGGCTGTGTGCGAGAATGCAGTGGCCCCACCGGTACCTTCATCTATCAAAACCGAAAATACTGCTCCAGCCGGGATGTTGGTAGTCGTTTCTTCATTGTATATTCGCCATCTATCGTCAGAAGTGTCGTAATAGATCCCATAATTATTGTTATTGTAAACACCATTTGGGTTAAAATAGGTAGCATATACAATAACGGCATTTTGGTTGCCATTAATGTCCGAATCATTTAATTGCAGGTCGTAGGTGCTTCCATCCGCTTCTATATTGATCATCTTGCCGCCATCAGGTATATAGATGTTATATGATGAGCCTTCGGTTATAGCGCTCAAGTCTTCATTAAATATAGTCCAAGAACTACCATCATACCATGTGCCAGTTACTTTATCGTTGTACTGCACACCACCATGATTTAAATTGTGTGTGACAATAAAATTGGCACTGGGATTTCCATTTAAATCTGGGTGGTCTAAATATGTTACGTTGCCAGTAGAATTCCCTACCGTTGCGGTGTGTACAAACACCTTGTCTTGCGCCAATACTACTGTAAAAAGTAGCATACCTAAAAATGTAAAAATTGTTTTCATAATACTAAGTTTAAATTGTTAATTAAATTACTGACACCAAAAGTAGCGCGCACTGTTTTGGTTTTCAGTAGGTAAAGACTTGTAATTGTGTGGGGTAATCCCCTGTTTTTAAGGGGGTCAATACCATATACCAAATGTAAATGAAGATAAAAGGAGGTGCTTTCAACAATGTAACAAAATCTAGTACGTATGTAACAAATAAGAAGTTTTTTAAAACAACTTTAGAATGAAGACAAAAAAAAAGCCCTCTATTTAGAGGGCTACTGTTCATTCTTATTTCATTGCTCCGGGCGGATATTCGGCTAAAATTTCTTTTACAATCTCACGAATGCGTTTTTCTTTATCGTCTATATCTCCGCTGGTTATAAGACGGGCGCTACCAATACCTTGCCAGACCAATTCGTTGGTTTTGGCATCGATAAAGTCTATATATAGGCTTCCTTCAGTAGAGCGGGATACTGTATTTCCATAATAGTTGCCATAGTACCAAGGTCTCCAGCCCCAACCGTAGCCAAAATTGTTATTATAAACATCTACGCGTTCACGTTCTTTGGTAAAAATACTTATTAGGAGGTCTGGCGATTCATTTTTGTTAAGTCCTTTAGCGCTTAATTCAGCATCTATAGCTCGTAAGATACGTTTCTTGTCTAAATCGTTTATTTCTGCTTTATCAATTCCCGGTTTGTAGAAAGCGAAAGAATTATAAGAATTAAAATCAGCTTTTCTGTCGTAGTCTGTTGCTACTCTTACAGAAGAACAAGATGAGATAACTACAAATAGCAGCAATAGGGGTATAAATTTTAATGCTTTCATGGTGTTTTGTTTAGTTTAATAAATCATCATCAACGAAATTAGGAAGCGTTACTTTTAAGTTCGGGTTTTCATCCATTGCTCTTTTTATGGCAAAAACAGCTTCGTCATTCCGTGCCCAACTTCGGCGTGCAATTCCGTTATTTACATCCCAGAACAACATACTTTCTAACCGTCTTTGTGCATCTATAGTACCATCAAGAACCATACCGAACCCGCCATTTATTACTTCGCCCCAACCAACACCACCACCGTTATGGATACTTACCCAAGTGGCGCCGCGGAAACTATCGCCAATTACATTTTGTATGGCCATATCTGCTGTAAATCGGCTTCCATCATAAATATTGGATGTTTCACGGTATGGGGAATCAGTTCCTGATACATCGTGATGATCACGACCCAATACTACTGGGCCTATTTTCCCTTCTTTAATAGCCTTGTTAAAAGCAGCAGCTATTTTAATACGTCCATTGGCATCTGCATATAAAATACGTGCTTGAGATCCCACTACCAGTTTATTTTGTTGGGCACCTTTGATCCAAGTAATGTTATCCTGCATCTGTTGCTGGATTTCTTTTGGGGATTCTTTCATTAACTCTTCTAATACTTCGGAAGCAATTTCGTCTGTTCTTTGAAGATCTTCTGGTTTTCCAGATGCACATACCCACCGGAAAGGACCAAAACCATAGTCAAAACACATAGGCCCCATAATATCTTGTACATACGAAGGGTATTTAAACTCCTTATTTGGCTCTTTAGAAAGAATATCTGCTCCGGCACGGGAAGCTTCTAAAAGAAACGCGTTTCCGTAGTCGAAAAAATACGTGCCCTTTTCCGTATGTTTGTTAATAGCAGTAGCATGACGTCGCAAACTTTCTTGTACTTTTTCTTTAAACGTTTCAGGATTGTTAGCCATCATTTCATTTGCTTCTTCATAGCTCATCCCAACGGGATAGTATCCTCCTGCCCACGGATTATGAAGTGATGTTTGATCACTTCCTAAGTCAATGTGAATGTCAACTTTAGCAAAGTGTTCCCATACATCTACTACATTTCCATCGTATGCAATAGAAACCGTTTCTTTATTTGAAGTAGCTTTACGCACACGGTTTGCTAATTCTTCTACATTAGATATCACCTCATCTACCCATCCTTGTGTATGACGGGTTTCAGTAGCTTTTTTATTTACTTCGGCACAAACCGTTACACAGCCTGAAATATTACCGGCTTTGGGTTGTGCTCCACTCATTCCGCCTAAACCAGAGGTTACAAACAACCCTCCTTTAGGTTCTTTTTTAATTTTTCTGAAACCATTTAGAACAGTAATCGTTGTTCCATGAACAATACCCTGAGGGCCAATATACATGAAACTTCCAGCGGTCATTTGCCCATATTGAGTAACGCCAAGTGCGTTGAATTTTTCCCAATCATCTTGTTTAGAATAGTTGGGGATCATCATTCCGTTGGTAACCACTACTCTTGGGGCATCTTTATGACTGGGAAACAATCCCATAGGGTGCCCAGAATACATGGCAAGGGTTTGTTCGTCTGTCATTTGGGACAGATATTGCATAGTCAATAAATATTGCGCCCAATTTTGAAAAACAGCTCCATTGCCCCCATAAGTAATCAATTCGTGTGGATGTTGGGCTACAGCATAATCCAGGTTGTTCTGTATCATGAGCATAATGGCTTTTGCCTGTTGACTCTTTCCTGGGTACTCATCGATGGGACGGGCATATATTTTATAATCAGGGCGAAAGCGGTACATATAGATGCGTCCGTATTCTTCTAATTCTGCTTTAAATTCGGGTAGGAGTGTGGCGTGGTGTTTTTTATCAAAGTACCGTAGGGCATTGCGTAAAGCGAGTTTTTTTTCTTCAGCAGAAAGGATTTCTTTACGTTTAGGGGCGTGGTTGATAGTTGTGTCGTACGCTTTTTCTTTTGGTAGTTGTTTGGGAATGCCTTCTTGTATGGTTTCTTTGAATTTCATTTTAATCGTTTTTTAGCAGAGATGCAAAGTTTATTAGTTTAATAGATGGTTCGTTTACCTTTTTTTAAAAGCTTACTGCCCTTTCTTTTTGTTAAAACCGTATGGACAATGCCTGCAACCACTTTCACAGCAATAACCACGTTTTAAGTGATATTGCTCGGTAAAGCATTTGTAACCTTCCGGTGTAAGGTAAAAATCACCTTCTTCAATCTCTATTCTTTTCTTTGGAAATAGCATATTACAAAAATACAAAATTCAACATTGAACCATTTCAATAAAGTAGCATGCTTTTTAAGATAAGTTAATAAAAAGAAAGCCCTTAGTTTCACTAAGAGCTTTGGGGTTTTGATTTTGAACTAAAAGCTATTTCATAGAAGCGGTATCTATATCTAACTTTTTTTGAATGGAAAGGACAACTTTTTCTAAATTATCAATCTTATCGTCCTGCTCCTTTAGCGCGTTTACTAAAATTGGGATTAATTCACTGTAGCTTATCCCAAGGGTTTTATTTTCGTCATTTCCAATGGCGACTAATTCAGGTACTATTTTTTGGAGCTCCTGGGCCATAAAACCGAAATGTTCTTCATTATTATTATCATTTTTGTAAACGTACTTATAAGTATTTATCTTAGTGATAATGTTCATGCCTAAGTTTAGGGTTTTGATGTTTTTCTTTTCACGACGGTCAGATACGGTAACATAATCATCTGCATATACATTGTCCCAAGCATTACTGGAACGCCCTAAATTTCTGCGACGGTTGGTAATAGGGTAAAAAGCAAAATCGCTAAAGTTATAATCGGCCGTTGTTCCGCCCCCGCTTCCTATATTTATGCGAAGTCCACCATCAACATCGTTATCATTGGTGTGGATGCCTCGGGTATAGACTCTTCTAAAATGCGCATTAAACCTACCAATATCCAATGCTCCGTTTACGGTATTGTCAGTTGCATTGACGGATGGGTATATTAGATCATCGGTCATAATATATCTAGTAGCATTTGCAAACCTAAAATTATAGGATCCACTATTGGATGAATTGTTCATTGCAAATGTGCCGCTACCTTCAGTGAGTAGTTGTGTGTTAAAGCTGTCATTTTGAATATTAATACCATCTGAACCTGTACCAGGCACTTTTACGTCCAATTGATTTAAAGGAGATAGGGTGCCAATACCTACTTGAGCTTGCAGAAATACTGTTGTAAGAAGCAGAAAAGTGGTAAATAAATAATGTTTTAAAGTAATGGATTTCATAAGTAGTAATTTAGTAAGGGTTAGTTTACACGATACTTACGAGATAATCGACGTATTGGTTTTAATTATCGATAAAATGTTGTTTTTTAGTTATTGAAAATCAGAATAATAGAAATTACTATATAGTTTTTACCTTTACTTTATGATTGTTTTGGTGTCCCCTTTTTTACTTCGGAAAAAGTTTACTGGAATTGCATTATGGCCTTTCTTATTATTAAAAGATAGTGCTTTAAAAGCCGATGCAATTTTTATGAACCATGAACGCATTCACCTACGGCAACAGATAGAGCTATTAGTGTTGCCTTTTTATTTGTGGTACGGTATTGAATATGCGTTAAGACTGGTACAGTACAAAAACCGATATACTGCGTATCGAAACATTAGTTTTGAACGGGAAGCGTATGAAAAGGAACAGGATATACTGTATTTAAAGAACAGACCGTTTTGGAGTTTTTTTCGGTATTTGTAAAAATGACTCTTTCTTAAGGTATCAAGTGTTTGTTACTTAATGTTTTATGATACATTCATTGTTTTGTAGGAAAAAAGACTCAATTCCTACAAAACAATGAACTATCTATGGCTTATGTATGGAGTATCAATGAGTTTGCTGAGTGGAGGACCCGTCTTAAAATAACTATACAGTTTAAAGAATAAATCCTGATATACTTATTATTTATTATACAACCCTTTTACTTTAGGTCTTAAGTCTAAGAAGAGACATCATTTTTTGTTTCTTATAGCTCTTTCGAGGCTTTCTATTCTTTGCTCTAACGATTTGATTTGTTCTTGCTGTTCTTGAATAGCCTTGGTTAATATAGGTATGAGACCTATGTAGTTTACTGCCTTTAAGTTTTCTCCTTTTAACCCCTTTAACTTTGTGCCTTTTTCAAAAACTAATTCTGGAAGAACTAACTCTAAATCTTGAGCAATTAAACCGAACTCTTTTTTTCTTTCCTGTTCCTTTCGAACAGATTTGTCATCCGTATTTCTAAGGCCGTTTTGATTGATTTTTAATTTCGATTTTTCAACTTTACTATTTTTTTCAATTAGCTCAGTATTTTTGTCATAAACTTTAGGTTTTAACTTGTTAATAATATTTAATGCTCCATCTATGTTTTGGATATTGGTTTTAATCCTTCTATCTGATAGGTTTGTTAGAGTACCATATACTGTTAAATCATTATCTACATCAAGATTCCATAAATAAGAATTATTATAAACATAAAAATCATTATCCATCCAAACATCATAAGTAAAATATCCAGCCCATCCGGCTGCTGCTGTTGCTTGACCTACAATTCCAAAAAATCCTGTTCCTAATATTCCAGCACCATTACTAATTTTCGGGTTATAAGCTTCTACAGCACTCCAATTTGAATTACTGTTTGTAATTTCTGAATAAAAAGGACCTTGAGTATTTGTACTCTCTTTAATATGAAGTCTTGATAGTACATTGTTATTATTAATACCTATTAGACCATTAGCATCTATCCTAAGTCTTTCATTGCCATCTGTAGTAAACCCTAGTTGATTATTATCGGGTCTAAACATTCCTGTAGAGGTACTGTTATTCCAAGAATACGAAGGTTGTACTTGACTACCACTATTATAAGCTCTTAATCTGCCATTCGCAGTTATTTCAAAACGATTACTATTATTTGTTTTAAATAGAAGCGGTTGTCCATCAGTTGTTCCGATAAAATCAGTTCCTGTAGTTCCTGAATTACCTGAACGTTTCCAATCATCATTGTTATCTCCTACTATTTCCCAATTCCCTCCATTCCATACAAAAAAACCTGGGCCTGTTGTAGTACTAGTATTATAGACCATAAGGCCTTCTGCATTAGCAAGATCTGTAGGGTTGTTTGCAATGCCTGTTATAGGAGCCATTGTAGTAAGGTTGGTTAATTCAATTCGTGGTATAAAAATACCTTTATCGCTACTTGTTATATCTAAAATAGATCCATCTGCAGGATCAGTTGTGTTAATCCCTACTTGGGCAAATACAGTTGATAAAGATAAAAGCAATATAAATGTTAAAAAGTTACGATATTTTTGTTTAGTTGTCTTCATAATCGATATATCATTATTATTTGGTATCATAATGATAAGAAATCTATTTATTGAAATGTAAGAAATTCGATGAAGCACCAAAAAATCTATATAACTAACATTCAGAGGGTTATTGGTTGATTGGTAGAGGTGTAGTTAAAATTGAGAATGAAGCGTATAAAAAAAGCCTGAAGCAAATTTGCTTCAGGCTTACTGCTAGGCTTGTATTGGGGGCTATTTTTTAATCCGTTTTTTGGTTACCGTTCCAACTTCGGTATCAATTTTCACAAAATAAATCCCTGTGTTAAGTTGTGACAGCTTAAGTTGATAGTTGTTGGTTTTTGGGCCTACTTTCTTATTGATTCTTCTCCCTAATAAATCGTATACCGAAATGTTTTCTAAATAAGCATTTGGCGAAACGATGTTAAGCGTATGGCTTGCCGGATTTGGGAAGATGGTAACATTTGAAAGAATATCCGTCACATCTAATACTACACTGCTTTTAAACTGAAGTGTGAAACGGCTGTTAAATTGGCCTTTAACAGTTGTAAATTCGTAATCCGTTTCGCTTAAATTGGTAACATTGTTGTTTTTGTTGTCGATTAGGTACACTGTGGTATCTTCTATGTTAATACCTTCTATATTATTGATAGAAATGCGGTATGTTGTTTCTTCGTCAATCTGTGTGTCAAACCCAAGTGATACTTGTGTCTCATTTTCAAGTGGTGCTAATCCTTGAATGGCCAATTGTTCTCCTGATGGCATTTCAGAATACAATGAAACTGGGGTTGCCAATCGCTTGCTATCGTATTTAGTATCAAGACTATTGGTAGAGGCATCAGAAAACCCAATAAGAATGGAACTTCCCATTTCCCATCTTTCATTATATACACTTAGCCATATACGGTCACTTTCAAATGAGGTTTTTCTGTAGGTATCATTATTTTCATTGACTCTCATGTTATTGTTGAAAACAGCAGTTGCAGCAGCTGTGGTTTTTACTCCAAACCCTTGCCCTGAAGCAATGTACCCATTAGGTTGAGTTGAATTGCCTGGGTCGTTTCCTGCAGCAGATCCTCCCATTTCATTATACATAGAGATATCGCTCATGTTATAATTGTTAGGGTTATAGCCCGGATACGATGGGTTAGGGGCTGTTAGGTGTTCCCAAAAATAAAGTGTTTGTATAGTTGGGTTTGCGTCTAAAAATGAATCTGCATCAATTGCTGAAGGATATGGATTACTTAACATATTTGGGCTATCGTTTGCTTCGGTGTTGAACAATAAATCAAATGTTATAATTCCATTGTTTAAAGTTCCTTGTGTGTAATCTAACGTAAATGACCCTGTTCCAGTTGGCGTTGTTTGTGGTCGTACTAAATATCCTTCTCCTGCATTGATGGTTCCTGTGTAATTTACCCAGTTATCGCCATTGTCATCAGCAAAATTTTCAGCTAAAGGGAAATCATTTTCTACATCTTCATTAGGAACAAAATTTCCAGTAATATGGTTACGTACCATTACTGAAGTGCCATACACACCATTTCGGGTTTCTCCAGAAACGGGACTACCCAATATCATAAAATCACGTTCATCTAAGTTAGGTGTGATTTTTTCTACTGAAATAGTGCCATTGTTTATAGTTACTGCATCATTGTCTTGTTGTACAACACTGCCTTCATGTGCAATAAATAGGTTTCCGTTTACCGTAATGTCTCTTTGCACATTAATGTAATCCCCAGCGCCAACGGTTAATGTTCTATTTGCATCAATTTCACAAATACAAGATTCAAAACTGGTATTGGTAGCAGTGCTGTAGTCGGCACTAATTTTTGCATTAGAGCCTACAGAAGGTATGCCATTAGACCAACTCGAACCATTATAACTGGTTGTTTCGGCTTCTATAGTTATTGTGGTACTGCAAGATGATTTGTTTCCGTAATCATCTTCAACAGTTAACGTAACTGGGAATGATTTTCCAACGTCAGCACAATTAAAGGTAGTTTTAGTGGCTTCAATGGTTTTTTTAACAATTCCGAAGTCATCTGTCGAACCGTTGTCTACATCGTTTGCTGTTATAGTTACGGAACCTGTTGTGCGGTCTAGTGTTGCTGTTACTGGTTGGCAAGAAACTGTGGGGGCGGTATTATCGTAATTTGGATCTTTAACCAAATAGAAACCGCCATTGTAACCACTTACTAATATGTTTCCGCTTTCAAAATATGGATACACGTTCCAAACCCCTGCAAAAGAGGCATTATTGCTGCCTGGATACGTATCAAAATAATCAACTTCCTGCATGTTTTTATTAGCAATATCATCTATTTTAATAACACGCATTCCAGCACCATAATTTGCCAAATAAAAACGATTCCCTTTTACATATCCATTGTGGTCAATTGCGGCTGTTGGCCCAAAATAATTAAAATGAAATTTTGGGTTATCAAGATCTTCAAAATCAAAAATCACAGTTTTAGTGTTAAAACCAACTGCCTGTTCGTCTGTTTCATCACCTAATATAAAATAGCGTTGATCTTCAGTAAACCAACCTTGATGTGTGTAGTCTCTATTGGCATAAGTTATAGTTGAAATTTTAATTGGATTGGATTTATTGGTTACATCCATAATTAAAACCTCATCTTCATTACTTCCTATAAATATCTCTTTTCCTGTATAATCGCTATCAGGGCCATTGTACGTTACTACCTGCGCATCGTGGGTGTACTGTTCATCATCGTAAACACCTTCTAATACTGGATTTGTAGGGTTTTGAATATTAATAAACCATGGGCCTCCTTTTGATAGACCGTCTCTTCTAGTACCAACCACGTAGGCATATCCCGTGTCTTCGTTTATAACAATATTATGAGCTTTACCAAAATCTCCAAAGTGTGCATCTCTAGAGAAGGTTTCGGGAGGGTTTGTTACATTTCTAAGCTTTGTTAAGTCAAATACCTGCATGCCGTGACCACTGGCTTCACTTACTATAAAAGCATGGTTGTTATAAGTTTTAACATCACGCCAAAGGTTTGAGGTGTTGTTATGAGAAGGGAGTTTTCCTAAATATATAGGGTTAATAGGATCTGATATATCAATAAAAACAGTTCCGTTGTTTACGCCCATGATGGCATATTCTTTTCCTGTGCTGGGATCTGTCCATCCCCAAGAATCATTTCCAGTACTTGCCCCAAAAGTTGATAAGGGAATAAACGATTGAAGTGTTAGCCCGTCACACGGATAGGGACCGGCCATTCCACCATTACATGGGGTTTGTGCAGAAATAATACAGCAATTCAATAAAACTGCAATAAGTATAAATTTATTCATTAGAAATTATATTTAGTTAGTATGTGTTATAATATTATTCAATAAATGTAAACTCTACAGTACAAGGTTTTTCCACACCTACGTGGCCTCTACCATCACCTGAGTTACCATTGTCTTCAAAACCATCAGAAACAAATATGTCTATTTCAACTTTAAAGGGATAAACTTGCCCTGCAGTAAGGTTTACATAGAATACTTGAGAAGTATCGTGTCTAAATTGTTCGAAATATCCTAAATCTTCGTTGTAAAGTGAATAGGAATGCGTATAAACTACGTGTGGTGTGCCATCAAATGTAAACCTGAAAAGTCCTTCTTGGGTGGACATACTCATTTTACCAGAGCTGGGAAGGTTTATTTTTCCTGCACCAAAATTAAAATTGATTTCAATTCGGTATGTTCCACTGTATTTAGGTGTAAAGGATGATCCATCTCCTAAACCATCAACCTCCATCCAATCTGAAGATCCGTTGTTGTATGCTGTGCTACCAGTTTCTGTTCTGATGTCTAAAGGTGATTGTTCAAATTTTTCAGACTGTTCCCTTAAATATTGTGGGTTCCATTGTGTCCCATCCCAAGCGTAAATGCCCGGTGAAACATCGTTAGCTCCTGTATCAGTGACGTTTGTATTAAAGACTACGGTGCCTTCCACCAAGCTACCTCCGTTAGGGTTCGTTACGGGAGCTTGAACGTTGCTAGCTGTTAAAGCAACTTTTGGAAACACAAGCCCAATGGAATTGTTGTTTTGTAAATCTAACATTCCTTCCGGATCTGTTTTTCCTATTGCTACCTGTGAATTGACAGACACAAAGTTTCCTAAAAGAATGATTAATAAATATAGTTTAGTAATATTGCTCATAATATCTATTTTAAGTTTGAAACTTAAATTTCATCTATATACGAAATTTCAATCCTACAGGGAATATCTGCTCCTACATAACCTCTTCCGTCATCTAATCCCACAAGGTTTCCATCTCCTTTAAAGCCATTTCCCGGATCCTGATTAAATTGCAGATTAAATGTGTACGTTTGACCGCCAACCAAATCAACATAAATAGTTTTATCAGTTTGAATCCAAGTATTACTGAATTGTGTTCCAGAACCTACATGTGTGTTGTAGGTTGAATAAGATTTTATATCAATAAGCTCAACAATGGGAGTGGGAGTATTAAAAGTAAACCTAAAATCTCCTTTAGCTTGTACCGTATTTACATTTGTTGAATCAACCACTTCACCACCTCCATAGTTAACATTTATATTTATTTTATATACTCCAGAGTATTTTGCTGTGAAGTTGTTTCCGCTTAAAGCACCTAAATTAGGAACATCCTCCCAACCAAGAATGGAAGAAGACCTTAGTACAGCGTTTTGTTCGTAAAACCTAAATTGACGAACATAGAAGTGCGTAATCCACCTAGATCCATCCCAAGAATAAATTCCTGGTTTTACATCAAAACTTCCGGTATTAGTAGTATTTGTATTGTAAACGGTTGTGCCTATAGCTATAGAGCCGCCCTGTGGGTTTATTACAGGTAATTCAACATTGGAAGCAGTTAATGCAACACTTGGGTATACAATCCCGTGTTCGTTACTCTCTACATCGAGAATACCTTTGGGGTTGTTAGTGCCAATCCCCACTTGTGCAAAACAAAAATTGCTAACCGAGAATACTGCAAGACAAACTAGAAAAGTTGTAATTTTTTTCATCTCTTTAATATTTTAGTTTTCTATATAGGTGAATTCTACGGAACAAGGAACGTGATCGGGAATCCCAATATATCCTAGGCCGTCACCTGAATTACCATTGCCTACAAATTCTGGAGACGGTAATTGATCAAATTGTAAACTAAAATCATAGGACGTTCCTGCTGTAAGGTCAACATACCTAACAATTGAATATTGTTCCCAAATAGCATAATACCGAGTGACTAGCAAGGTTGATTTTGTATGAGCTGGTATGATTATATCGCTTGAGAGACCATCAAAAGCAAATTTAAAATTCCCTTTTTGAACAGATATATCAATAGCTCCAGGCTCTAGATCTTTAACGTATCCTCCTCCATAATTTAAATTAAGTTCAATTTTATAGGTTCCAGAATATTTAGCTGTAAAACTTTGATTGTCAGAAACTCCAAGGTTAGGTATGTCCTGGTAATCTACATTTGAAGCTGTTCGTAACATTCCATTATTGGAAGGACCACTTTGCTTAAAAATTTCAGCTTGTTTTTTTGTAAACTTATTGTACCATTCGGTACCGGTCCAAACATAAATACCCTTATAAACATCGTTACTACCAGTATTGGTAGTATTAATGTTATAAACAACAGTTCCTACAGGGATTGCTCCTGTTTGAGGATTTTTTACGGGTAATGGATCGTTGGTGGCAGTTAAAGAAACCCTTGGTAAAACAATACCAGCGTTGCTACTGTTCACGTCTAGAATACCATTAGGAGTAGTCGTATTAATACCTACTTGAGCTAAAGAAATGGTATGGATTATACATGTGGTAAATAAGAAAACCCAACATTTAAAAGTAAAAATTGGTTTCATAAACAGTTAGTTATTAGTTGATTTGGGTTAACAAGTATAAGTAGTAAATCAGATTAAAAACAAATATATTCGATGAAATACATAAAACTTTAATATATAGTTGAAAAATCCTACAGAAATGTTATATTTTATACGATTTTATATTTAATTAATCATAGTAAATTCTTATCGATGAACTACTAACTGTAAGCGGTCCATACCAGTTTCTCCAAATATGACCCTATAATCAAATGCCCCTCCGTTGCCTCCTGCAAATGTCAATGCTCTTAGGTCTATAGTATGTGTTCCTGCTGGTAATTGGGCATATCCTGAACCGGCCAAATAGTAGTATCCTGAAGCATACGTGCCTCCAGGGCTTTCTACATCGGGGTTGTTAGTATATGTTCCTGTATCAAAAGCTATATAATTGGGGTCGCCGTTAACTTCTATCCATGACCTGTATAATCGTGAAGCCCCATCAACTATCGGATCTATCCCGTTAGCACGGGTAAGTTGTATACTAAAATGATAAGTGACATGGACTAATGACTCTTGTGTTAATGTAATAGTTGTAGAGTATAAATCTGTAAAGAGTCCTTCTCCTGTGCTGGACTGTACAGAAATACCGCTTGGAATAAAGTTAATTTCGTTTATAGGCATAAAACTTTGAACAAGTGGGGGCTGTAGCGTTAAATTACCGTTATTGTCAGCATATACAGGTGCTGGATCTGCAGCAACATTATGTGCATTGTTGGGTTCATTTAGTTCCTCAATACGCACTGTGCTGGTGTTGCCAGCAATATGTAATTCAGTCTGTGGTGTATTGGTCTTTACGCCTATTCTGTCGGCAGCTCCATCAACAAATAGCATATTCTCATTATTGTTGGATTCTACACGGGTATCAATTGACCCACCTTGTTCGTTTATAATCAGTTGATCTGTTCCTGCTTCCCTAATTCGTAAAAACTCACTATTACCTGCGCTTAATGCTAATTGATCATTGCCCGGTCTCCATATACCAACATTTGTGTCGTCATTCCAGGAATAAAATGGTGCGTTGTTGTTTCCGTCTTCCATTGCAAAGACTTGATTTCCGTTGGCAATCCTAAAGCGTTGCACATTGTTTGTGCGGAAAGTCACTGCATTTGCATCGGTAGTTCCCAAAAAGTTGAGGTTTGCATTTGTACCAGAATTCCCTAATAAATCCCATTTATCACTATCCTTTAGGTTAACCCATTTTGAGCCATCCCAATAATAGTAACCAGGGGATACTGCGGTATTTCCCGTTCCTGAAGTTGCTGTGTTGTAAACCAGTAAGCTTGTGGCTGGAGCTGGGGTTATTGGTGCGCTTAAGTTTGTGGCCGTTAAAGCTACGCTGGGGATAAGCATACCTTTATTTCCATTCGCATCATCTACCTGCAAGAGGCTAGAAGGATCGGGTGTTACAGTTCCTATCCCAACTTGAGCATACGTAATATGTAGCATCATTGTTAAGATTAAGGAGAACTGAAATTTAGTGGGGAGTAAATTTGTTTCCATAAGTCTGTTGTTAGTTATTAAAATTTAAAACTACAAAAAACACGATAAAAAGCACAATAAATTCGATTAAAAGCATTAAATGTTAACATTTTACAAAAACAAAAGTTAAATTTTAAAACTATGTTTATTGAAAATTTCAACATTGCATAATTCCTTTTTTTTTATTATATATTATTGTTAATTGCAGTGAATGGGAAATAGTAGCTACAAACCTTTTATTTTAAAAACAGATATTGAATTACAAGAAATAGTTCTTTCATCATTTGTAAATACTACTTTTAGCTTGAGCTTACTGCGCGAAGACCAGATTCATCCATTTGTTTCAGGTAATAAATTCAGAAAACTGAAATACAATATTGAACAAGCAGTTAAAGATGGCCATAACACATTACTCACCTTTGGTGGTGCATACTCTAACCACATTGCCGCTGTTGCTGCTGCAGGAAAATTAACAGGACTAGAGACCATTGGTATAATAAGAGGGGAAGAGCTTTCAGACAAAATAACTGAAAACCCAACGTTGTCTTTTGCTCAAGAACAAGGCATGCAGTTGCACTTTATTACCCGAAAAGCATATAGGGATAAATTCGAAGCTTCACAAATAGAAGGATTTCGAAAGAGTTTTGGAAATTTTTATCTCATACCTGAAGGAGGGACCAATAATCTAGCTGTAAAAGGGTGTGAAGAAATTATTTCTGAAATAGAAAACTCAGATACTTTTGACTACATCTGTGCGCCAGTAGGAACTGGTGGTACTATAGCAGGACTTATAGAAGCATCGAAACCCAATCAAAAAATATTAGGTTTTTCTGCTTTAAAAGGAAATTTTCAAATTTCAGAAGTAAAAAAATATACCTCAAAAACCAACTTTGAAATTACAGATGAATATTGTTTTGGGGGATACGCTAAAATAGATTTACAATTGGTGCGTTTTATTAATGAATTTTATAAAAAAACCGGCATTCCATTAGATCCGGTTTATACCGGGAAAATGCTGTTTGGCATTGTAGACTTGTTGAAACGTGGGTATTTCAAAAAAAATAGCCGTATTTTTGCAGTCCATACAGGAGGGCTTCAAGGTATTCCAGGTATGAATCAACGTTTAAAGAAGAAAAACCTGCCACAAATTATCACATAATATGCTGTATAGAGCTTGTATCGTATTGTTAATTAGTACATTATTCCTTAGTAGTTGTAAGTCTAAAAAAAGAGCTGTATCCTCTAAAAAAAATACTCGTACAGAACGTGTTGTTATTAAAGAGACTCGAAAGGAGCCTATAAAACTGCCTAAAAAAACTGAGATTAAAACCCCGCCTCCCAATGCTTCGTATGCTGAGGTTGTTGCAACTTATATTGACAATTACAGTCAGATTGCGATGGAAGAAATGTTGCAATACGGCATCCCTGCAAGTATTACATTGGCACAAGGAATTTTAGAAAGTGGTGCAGGCCGTGGAGATCTTACACGAAGAGCTAATAATCATTTTGGGATAAAATGTCACGAATGGACTGGAGATCGAGTATATCACGATGATGACGAATTGCAAGAATGTTTCCGAAAATATAAAGATCCAAAATACTCCTTTAGGGATCATTCTCTTTTTTTGACGGAACGTAGCCGTTACCAAGACCTTTTTAAATTAAGAAAAAACGACTATAAAGGTTGGGCAAAAGGGCTTAAAAAAGCTGGATATGCTACCGATCCGCGTTACCCCGATAAATTGATAAGCATTATAGAGCGGTATGGCTTGAGGCAATACGATAATAAAGTACTTGGCGGGACTATAGACGTAGCAGATCCAGGTGAAGAAAAAATTGAAACTCATACCGTAGAGCGTGGCGATACATTGTACAATATATCAAGACGTTATAATATTTCAGTAGAAACTTTAAAAGAATACAATGGATTGGATTCGAATACCATAGCCATTGGGCAGGTTTTATACTTGCATTCAATAAAAAATCAATAATTATTTATGATCTATAAAAGAAGCAGTGCCCTTTTTAAAGAGGCACAGAAAGTAATTCCCGGTGGCGTTAATTCCCCTGTAAGAGCATTTACTGCAGTTGGGGGAGAACCCATTTTTGTAGAAAAAGCCAAAGGAGCTTATTTGTATGATGCCGACGGAAATAAACTGATAGACTATATTAACTCGTGGGGCCCAATGATTTTAGGTCACGCTCATGAACCTGTTGTAAAAGCAGTGGTTGATAAAGCCGAAAATGGGACTTCTTTTGGTATGCCTACCGAAATTGAAACAGAAATAGCTTCTTTAGCTGTTTCTATGGTGCCGAACATAGATAAAATACGGTTTGTGAACAGTGGTACCGAAGCTTGTATGAGTGCGGTACGTTTAGCTCGTGGATTTACTGGAAAAGATAAGATTATCAAGTTTGCAGGCTGTTATCACGGACATAGCGATTCATTTTTAATTCAAGCGGGAAGTGGTGCTGTTACTTTCGGGACACCCAACAGTCCTGGTGTTACAAAGGGAACTGCAAAAGATACTTTGTTAGCTAATTTTAATGATTTAGATAATGTATCTAAGGTAATTTCAGAAAACAAAGGAGAAATTGCTTGTATTATTTTAGAACCTGTAGCTGGTAATATGGGGTGCATTCCCCCAAAAGAAGGTTTTTTGGAAGGGTTACGTAAACTATGTGATGAAAATAATATTTTATTAATTTTTGATGAGGTGATGACAGGCTTCCGTTTAGCGAAAGGCGGAGTTCAGGAATTGTATGGCGTAAATGCTGATATTGTAACTTTCGGAAAGGTGATAGGCGGCGGTTTACCAGTAGGTGCTTTTGCTGCACGAGCAGAAATTATGAGTCATTTAGCACCAGAAGGCCCAGTGTATCAAGCCGGAACACTTAGTGGTAATCCATTGGCAATGGCAGCTGGATTAGCAATGCTTTCTGAATTAAACAACAATCCTGAAATATTTACTTCATTAGAAAAGAAAACAGCTTATTTACATAAAGAATTAGCGACAGTACTTACTAAGGCAGGTGTAACACATACCATTAACAGGGTAGGCTCTATGATATCGGTACATTTTTCTGAAACACAGGTAACAGATTTTAAAACAGCAGCTTTAGGGAATAACGAAACCTTTAAAAAGTTTTTCCATGGCTTATTGGCTGAAGGAGTCTACATTGCTCCAAGTGCTTTTGAAACGTGGTTTTTAACTGAAGCATTAACGTATGAAGACTTAGATGCGACAATTGAAGCGTGTGGTAAAGTAGCTAAAACCTTATAATTAAAAACCCTCCAACGCAACGCGTTGGAGGGTTTTTAGTTTTTATATAGAAGGCTTAATCTTTAAGTAAAGCCAGCCATTTTTTATACTGCTCGTCATTTAAGGTCTTCTTTACATTTGTCTTTAAATCGTCCATAAACTCTTTCTTTTCGGCAGCAACCTTAGGTTCATTTAAATCTTTGCCAGCAATGTTCTTTTTGTATTTCATTTCATAAGAAGTGTAATACCTAAACAAAGCTCGTTCTTGACTGTCATTAAGTTCTAGCTTAGTTGAAACTTCAGTAACCTTCTTTTTTGCTATTACTTCGGGTCTGTCAGCATCTTGTGAAAGACTCTGTGCGTATGTGCTTTGTGCACCAACTCCCATTATAATGGCAATAACAAGTATTTTAACTATGTTTTTCATCACTTTTGTTTTAATAGGTTACGACTAAGTAACCAATTTTACTACATGTATACCAAAAATTAAGCCAATTTTAATATTTATCAAGTTTTAGCCACGGTTTTTTCCACCTCTTCTTTTTTTAGAGTGCCTTCTTTTGTTTTTTCCAAGTGACTTTTCCCATTTGGTATATTGTGCTTCGTTTAAGATAGATTTCATTTGCTTTTTATGAGCAATTAGTTTATCCATCATCTGCGTTTTTTTCTCAAAACGTTCTGTTTCAGAAAGGTCTTTTCGGTTTTTACGGTCCTCCTTAAAACCTTCTCTTTCTTTAGCTTCTTTCAGAAATAGTTGTTTTACTTCTTTTTGTTGCTTCTCAGATAGATCAAGAGCCAGCGTCATCTTTTTCGACTTCAATTCTGCTTTTTGTTCAGCAGTTAAATTTTGTTTCACTTCAGTCCTAGCTTCTCTCTTAGAAGCATCTCTTTTTTGTGCTATTGCATTTAAGCTTAATAAAGCAATGCAGATAATTAATACATTTTTCATCATTTTTATATTTAAGTTATATAAGTAGGACTGTTATTTTATTGTTTAGTTTAATTAGTGAAAATTGGCTTTATTAAAAAAAGCTGCCTATAATGGCAGCTTTTAAATAATAATTGTAGAAGTATTGTTTATCTCTCGATTGCTTCCAGATACTCCAGTAACATGGTAACAGCTTCTTCATGGACAATAGTACGTCCCAATTGTGGCATCATATAAACAGGGGTTGTGCTCTGCACTCGGGCTTCAATTTCGCCACGGTTGGCATAAATACCAGTATCGGCAAAAGGGGTTTCCAGTCTAAAATCTATATTAAAATTCGTAACAGCTCCTCCTGATTGGTGACAATGGGCACAATTTACATCAATGTAAGCCCTACCGCGCTCTAAAATATCGTAGGTTGCATCGTCTGCCCAATCCGGAAGCACGCTTATGTTTTCTGAAGTAACGCCCTCCATCATCCCGATACTTTCTAAATAAGCAAGTTGGTTTTGGTTGGTGTAAGAAGGGGTGAAGTTCATGCTACGTAGTTTCATTCCTATAGGTAACGTTGTGTTATTGTTATTATGACACGTAAAACAATCCTGCTTTGAAGGAATTTCGTAATCAATATTCAAAGTTTCATTATCACTGTTTGTATAACTAATAGGTTTTATGCTCCCATTTTCAGTATAAACAGCTTCGGTTTGTGCTTCGTTCCAAATGTAGTTTCCTACTTGCCAGTTTCCGTTAATCTTTAATAGGATTCGAGTTTCAATAATGATTTTTCCTTCGCTGGGATCTTGGTCATTTTTATTGTAGTAAAAAGTTTTAGAGATTAAAGTATTATCAGGAAATTCAGGCAATAGGTCGCTTCCTTTGTATTGCATCGTTTCACAATTAGGAAGTCGTACCAAGCGTTGTTTTTTAGCGTAATCGGTAAAAAGGGTGCTGTTAATTTCATATAACTGGACTCCTTCAGCGGGTTCCATATTAGAAAGGCTCCCAGTAAAAACGCCCATTTCAGACAAATTTGTTTTATACTCTGAGGTTATTGCAAGTGTACAGGTGTTTAATATCTCACTGCTTTCAGATTCGTTTTCTTCAGCATCAAAAGCTATTACAGAAAAACTGTATTCTGTTTCAGCAGTTAAATTTTGGATAGGCAAGGAAGTGCCTGTAACTTCATTGTTGATTAAATTCCCGTTTTGAAATACGGCATATTTGACCACACCCACATTGTCGGTTGCTGCGTCCCAATTAAGCTTTAAGCTGGTTTCGGTTTTATTGGTCACAGTAAGATTGGTTGGTGGTGTTGGGTTTTCAGTATCTATAGTCTCAGTAGGTGTATAGTCGTCATCGCCGCCACAGGAAACAATAATTAAAAGAAATAAGGCCCAAAGGGGTTTTTGTATATGTGCTTTCATTTGCTGAAATAATTTGCCTAAAATTAACCATTTCTTTTTAACCGCTGTTTTGCAAGGTGTTAAAAATATAGCCTCTAATTTTTTAGAAAAAAAAGACTTGTTTTTTTTGAAAGGTTTCGGTTGAAAATCAGACTACTATAAATGCAAAGGAGAAAACTTTTTTGTTAAGCTTATTAAACACTGTTTGCAATTGTCAATAGAAATATTGAGCCGTCTATGCCAAAAGATAAGGTTAAATTGGAAATAGTGTTTTAAAAAAGACCTTTTCAGGTTATTCTGAAAAGGTCTTGATTTTTTATTGAACCATTTCTACAAAAAGTCCGTCATCGGTTTTGTTTACTTTGGCAAGTTTGTGTTTGGTCAACGCCTTGATACTTTTGTCCCATTTTTTATTGCTGAGGCCACTTTGATCCTTAAGTTCATTGAGGTCTATTTTATCAGCTTTTTTCAATAATTCAAACACCGCTTTTTCTTCATCATTAAGCTCTACTGTAATCTTCTTTTCAGGTTTCATCTGTGGGAAGAACAAAACTTCTTGTATAGAAGCATTGTTGGTTAAGAACATTATTAACCGGTCCATACCAATACCCATGCCGCTGGTAGGGGGCATGCCGTATTCCAACGCACGAAGAAAGTCGAAATCTATAAATTGTGTTGCCTCATCATCACCACGATCGGCTAATTTTAATTGTGCTTCAAAACGTTCGCGTTGGTCAATGGGGTCGTTTAACTCACTATATGCATTAGCGATTTCTTTACCGCAGACCATTAATTCGAAACGCTCCGTAAGTTCTGGATTGTCACGGTGCTCTTTACACAATGGGCTCATTTCTTTAGGGTAGTCAGTAATAAAAGTAGGCTGAATAAAGTTAGGTTCACATTTCTCCCCAAAAATCTCATCGATGAGTTTTCCTTTCCCCATGGTGTCATCCACATCAATACCTAAATCTTCAGCTGCTTTTCTAATTTCAGCTTCGGTTTTATCGGTGATATCGAATCCGGTATATTTTTCAATAGCCTCCGCCATGGTTACACGAGGGTAGGGTGCCTTAAAGTCAATGTCGTGTTCACCAAACGTGGCTTTGGTCGTTCCATTTACTTCAATGGCACAAAACTCTAATAATTGCTCGCAGAAATCCATCATCCAGTTGTAGTCTTTGTAAGCTACATAAATTTCCATTGCGGTAAATTCAGGATTATGGGTGCGGTCCATCCCTTCATTACGGAAGTTTTTTGAAAATTCATACACGCCATCAAAACCACCAACGATCAATCTTTTTAAGTACAACTCGTTCGCAATTCGCATGTACAGTGGGATATCCAATGAGTTGTGGTGCGTTACAAATGGTCGAGCTGCAGCTCCACCTGGAATAGGTTGTAAAATAGGTGTTTCTACTTCAAAATAATCCCGTTCGTTAAAAAACGTGCGCATCGCATTGAAAAGCTTGGTTCGTTTTTTAAATACTTCCTTTACGTGTGGGTTTACAGCCAAATCTGCATAACGTTGCCTGTAGCGTTGTTCTGGATCGTTAAAAGAATCGAATTTATTGCCCTCACTATCTACCTTGGGCAGCGGCAATGGGCGTAATGCTTTAGAAAGCAAGGTGAAATTCTTCACCATTACCGTTTTCTCGCCAACATTTGTGGTAAATAACTCTCCTTCTATGCCTATAAAATCGCCTATATCCAACAATTTTTTATACACGTCGTTGTACAAGGTTTTGTCTTCCCCCGTGCAAATTTCGTCACGGTTAAAATACACTTGTATGCGGCCTTCGCTGTCTTGTAGTTCGGCAAAAGAAGCCTTTCCTTGAATGCGGCGCGACATTAAACGACCTGCGATTGTAACCTTTTTACCTTCAGAAAAATCTTTCTTTATAGCTGCAGTTGTAGCAGTTACTTCGTATAAATCTGCTGGGTATGGATTAATACCCATTTGTTGCAGTTGTTCGCGTTTTTGGCGACGTACTTGTTCTTGTTCTGAAAGTTGCATATAATATTTCTAAAAATGAAGCCACAAAGATACCAACAATGATGCTGTTAACCAATAGCTGTAACAAAAGGAAATTACAAAGACATATAACTAAAGTTTAATTTGTAAATTAGTATCTTATGAGTGTTTGGAGAGTTATACTATCTATTTTGTTTCCACCATTGGCCGTTATTGACAAAGGTTGTGGTTCGGTTTTAATTGTTTTAATCCTTACCATTCTGGGGTGGATACCCGGTGTAATAGCTGCACTTATTATTTTGAATAATCCTAACAAATAAAGTTATGTTGAAAAAAATACTTTTATTACTGGTTGTTGTTCTCACTTTTGTAAGCTGTCAGTTTACCGAAACCCTTACTATCAATGAAGATGGCAGTGGCCGGATGTCTATGAATATCGATATGAAAGAGATGATGGCCATGACCCAATCTATGGGTATGGACAGTACAATAGTAAAAATGGATAGTACAGTTGCATTTAAGGACTTGTTGAAAGAAAAGAAAGACAGTATTGCAAAATTGCCAAAAGCTGATCAAGAAAAATTAAAGAAGCTGAAAGATTATAAAATACGAACTGTAATGGACCCTGCAACAAGTGATTTGTATATTGATGTTTTTGTAGATTTTAAATACATAGAAGAAGCAAATAACCTTATGAACAGTCTAAATCAAGCTTCAGCTATCATTCCGGAAGCACCAGGCAGCAATGCTGAAGTTAAAAGCGATCCTTCTAGTGATGTTTTAGGTGTTCGGTATGCTTACAAGAAAAATAAGTTTTCGCGTGATGCGTACATTAAGGATGAGGCTGCGTATAAAAAGCAAAAAGACAGTTTAAAAAGTGCCGAAATGTTTATGAACAGTATGAATTATACTTTAAAATATACATTTCCGAAGAAAATAAAATCATCTTCTATTGAAGATGCCAGTTATTCCTTAGATGGGAAAACCATTATTGTTGAGCGTAGTTTTATGGATTATTTTAAAAATCCAGATATTTTAGACCTTCAAATTGAACTGGAAAAATAATCTGCTTATTGGTTTATTGATTTTTTAAGTACCTTTCACATATAAAACTTAAAAATTCAATCTATGAAAGCTTTCTTTTTGCTGTTACCATTGTTAATGGTTCAAGCGTGTAAAACAACAAACAACAACACAGTTTCTTCTTCAGAAAACTCAACAGAACAGATGCAGACGAACACTAATACCTGTCCAGAAGGGGGCGTATGTACCGCTGAAATTCAAAAAGGCAAAAAACTTGTTGTAAAAGAAGATGGAACAGGCGCACTTTATCCTGAAATTACAGCGGGCGATAACATGGTTGTAATCTATTCTTTCTTACAAAAAGGACCAGAAGGAACTGTCGATGGGGATTATAGCGAAACAATCCATTTTGAAATGCCGGCAAACATAGATGAACTTGATAAAAAGGGCAATGGTTTACAGGACGTTTCTCTTTTATATGGTAAACAATGTTACTGTAAAGGGGAAGCGGGCTTTTATAAAGTGGATAATGGTGTTTTAAAAGTTAACAAAGAAAACGGCCAGTTAAATATAGACCTTCAGTTTACTGTAAATGAAACGTCACATAAGGTATCAAGAATAAATAGGGCCATTAAATTATAAATAGATTTAACAATAAAAAAAAGGGATGCAATTTGCATCCCTTTTTTTTATTGTTTGCTTCTTAAAACTTAGTTTTTCAAAAGTTTAGAAGTTACTTTTCTATTACCATTTTTAACGGTAATGAAATACATTCCTGAATTTAGCGAACTATAATCAAACGTTTCTTTGAAAGTTCCGCCTTGGTTATTGAATTCTTTTCCAGCAACCATTCTTCCTCTTAAATCGTAAACCGATACAGATACTTTGCTTGAAGTATTTGTAATAAACTCAAGGTTTACAACTCCAGTTGTTGGGTTTGGATATAAGCTGAAATTTTCAAGTGCAGTTTCATCAACACTTAAATCTTCGTCAATAATAATGTCTGCAGCATTCAGGGCATAAAATAAGTGGTCGGTTCCTGCAACCATTACTCTAGCGTCCTCTGTGTCGTCAACAGCAGGTACTGTAATTACTTCGCTACCGTCGTTAGGTGTTCCAGCAATTAAAACAGTATCATAGTTTATACCATCAAGACTTAAAAGAATGTCAACCGTTGGGCTATCAACAGGTGCTGCATCTGTTCCAGCTACATCCCAAGTGATGGTTTGTTGTGTGCCTTGTTTCCAACCTGGGTTATTGCTTTGAGAAGTTACAACAAAAGGTCCCGAGTCACCGTCAACTGTAATAATAGTATTGTCACTAGCACTACTTGCCCCACCTACTAAATTATCACGAACCGTTAACCTGAACCTAAGTAAACGTCCTACAGAAGGAACAACTTCCCAAGTAGATTCGGTGTTTCCATTAAGAACCGTAGATAAAGCAGGCATATATCTATTTGGCGACGTCATTGGGTCTAAAGATCGAAACGCTGGACCAGATGTTGAAGTGCTTTGAGGTGGCATAGGTGCAACCTGGGCATCAAACTGCTCCCAGCAATAAGATAATACATCTCCAGAGTTTGGATCAGTTCCTTCTCCTTTTAGTATAAATGGTGTTGATTTCGGAATAGTGAAATTAGGTCCTGCATCTGCTGTAGGAGGATCGTTGCCAGTTGCAGTTTGGTTAGCACATTGGCTGTTACCGACTGTAATATTATTCCACATTTCTTGAATGCTTATAGCATGAAAGTAATCATCACTTGCATTTTGTACGTTCGGTGGGCAAATACCGGCATAGCCCATAATTGTAGAAGCACTTCCTGGCTCTACTGAAGCACTTGATCGTTGGCAGTTATTATTTTGAGTGTGATTACCACCGTATTGATGTCCCATTTCATGAGATACATAATCTACATAAAAAGGATCTCCAATAGGTTGTGGCAAGCCCGTTACACCACGTGCTTTACCACTTGTACAAGGCGAGTTTAGTTGGGCGATACCACCTCCGCCAGTACTGAATACGTGACCTATGTCATAGTTGCTAAAACCGATTTCGTTATCAATAATTGGCTGTATTTGGTTTATCATTCCAGCATCATTGCTTAATCCATCTGTAGCGGTATCCAAAAAGATAATATCTTCATTGTTAGCAATAATTTCCATAGTAACTGCTAAATCTCTCTCAAAAATACCGTTAACACGGGTCATTGCAACATTCATGGCACTGAGTACCGCAGCCTTTTTAACTGCGTCTGTTTCACTAGGATCAACTCCTTGGTCGTTTAAGTGCCACTGCGCATACTCTCCGTTACAGGCTAAAGCTAGTCTAAACGTTCGTAGCATCCCGTCATCTGCATTTCTTTGTGATTCATTTTCACCTACCTCAGAAAGGTTGGTAGGGAAACTGTCTTCAACGTGACATACAAAGTTATTGGTATCTGCTGGCAAGCTTGCTCGGGAATAGCTTATATAAGCTGATTTGTCTTTGGTATAAGGATCGATGTACGTTGTTTTGTGCTTAGCAGATAATATCATTACGTGTACCCCAACTTGTGAAACACTAAAGCGTGCCATAGCCGTGGGATCATCAATTCCTTGTCCAAGATACGAGTTAATACCTGGGAACTTCTCGCTTAAACCTTGGTTAAAAACAGAAGCTTCAAATACTCTAAATCTTTCTAAGCTTCCACCTTCGCTTGGTAATTCAATTATTACGTTTGAACTTGACGTTGTTTTTCTTGAAGGAGCATTTTCTAAAATTGCCTTCAAATCTTCAGTTTTTAAACTAAATAGGTCAAACTGAGAAGGTGTAAAGCCTCTTGTTTCTTTTTCTTGTAGTTCAACATCATTTGGAGATAATGGACTCCATAAAGAAGTTGAGTTTTGTGCTTGCATCCCGATACTGAATATAGTAAACAGTACCAATGCAATGTGTTTAAAAGTAATTTTTTTCATCATTAGTAGTTATTTCATGAATAATTGGGATAAATATAACACCCTTTATGCTTTATTTAAAAGAAATTCACATGTTTTTGGTGTTAAAATAAATGTTATTCCATAAGGTGTCGTAAAACAAATGTAATATTAGTAATTTTGCAATTTTATAATTGAACATTTATAATGTTAAATAACAGGGTTAACGTCAAGGATTTAGGTAGCAAGGACTACAAAAAAAGCTGGGATTATCAAGAATTGCTCTTTAAGGAAATCTTAGATGTCAAGGTCAAGAACCGTCGGGAAAGTACAGATGTTGAAACCCCAAATTACCTTTTGTTGGTTGAACACCCTCATGTATATACGTTAGGGAAAAGTGGTAACCTTTCAAATCTTCTTATTTCTGAAGAAAAACTAGCTGAAATTGGCGCAACGTTTCACAAAATCAATAGAGGCGGCGATATTACATATCACGGTCCGGGACAAGTTGTAGGTTACCCTATTTTAGACCTCGAGAATTTTTTTACCGATATTCACAAGTATCTACGTTTATTAGAAGAAATGGTAATACTAACATTATCAGAATACGGACTAAAAGCCCAACGTTCTGAGGGCGAAACAGGGGTCTGGTTAGATGTAGGTACACCGTTTGCCCGTAAAATATGTGCCATGGGGGTTCGCGCCAGCCGTTGGGTGACCATGCATGGATTTGCGTTAAATGTAAATGCCGATCTTGGCTATTTTGACCATATGATTCCCTGTGGAATTAAAGGGAAAGCGGTTACATCCTTAAACGTTGAGTTAGGGAAAGCCGAAATTTCTATGGAAGAAGTAAAGAATAAACTGTTACGGCACTTTAAAATACTTTTTGAAGCTGATCTTGTAGAAACGAGCAAGATCTAATTTTTTAATTGCCCTGCATATTCAGTTGCTGAACAGCCAAACTCCTTTTTAAAACAAGAGGAAAAATATGAAACGTTATTAAAACCTACTTTATATGCAATTTCAGAAACCGTACTGTTTTTACTTTTTAATAGGTTAGCAGCTAATTTTAAACGTTGTGAACGTAAAAACTCGGTGGTGGATTGGCCCGATAAAGCCTTAAGTTTTCTATTGAGCTGCATGCGACTTACCAACATGGCTTTGCTGAAATCCTCAGTTGTAAATTCTGGATCTGTGATATTAGTGTCTATAACCTCTTGTAGCCTATTTAAAAACTGCTCATCAGCAGACGAGATAGAAATGTCTTTTGCCTGCAATGTTGCATCTTGCGAAAAACGTTCTTGCAATTTTCTTCGATTTTCAATCAAGTTTTCGGCTGTGGCCTTTACCAATTGAGGGCTAAAGGGCTTGGTAAGATAAGCATCTGCGCCAATGCCCAGCCCAGCCAACTTATCGGTAACCTTAGATTTTCCTGTAAGGAGTATTATTGGGATGTGAGAGGTTAAGGGGTCTTCTTTAAGTTCTTTTGTTAAGGTATAACCATCTTTGTCGGGCATCATTACATCGCTTATAATAATGTCGGGTATCTGTTTTTTCGCTAAAGAGAATCCTTCTATTCCATTTATTGCAGTATAAACTTTATGAGTGCTTTCAAAAATTGAAGTGATATAATTACGTATTTCAGCTGCATCGTCTACGATTAGCAAGATGGGAGCATCTTCTGAAACCAGTTTTTCAGATTTGCTTATTTCAGAAGGAGAAGTAAATTGTGGTTTTTCTGGATTGTCGTGATTCTCGGTAAGTATTTCAAAAGCCTCATAAAATTGTTTTTCAACAGGTATTTTTACTGAAAAAGTTGTAACCCCTTTTTTGTTGCTTGCTACCGAAATGCTCCCTTTATGTAGTTCAATCAATTCTTTTGTTAATGAGAGACCAATACCTGTACCACTTATCTGCTCGTTTATTTGGTAAAAGCGCTCAAAGACTTTTTGTTGTTCTTCGGGGTTTAAATAACTACCTGTATTTTCTACGTTAAGTGAATAATAGGGGCCTTCTTTTGTCCCGGTAATTGTAATGCTCTTTTTTTCTGGTGTGTATTTAACTGCATTTCCCACAAGATTGAAGAGTATTGTTTCCATTATATCACGGTCAAACCAATCAACACCATTGGTTGAAGAGGTCTCTATGTTATATTGAATATTTTTTTCATGGGTGCTGAAAGAAAAGGCTTCGGCTTGTGCATCAATATATTTAGAAAGGTTGCCAGGCTGTACCTTTAGTTTTACAATGCCACTTTCTAATTTTGAAAGTGCCAACAGTTGCTCAACCAATGCTTCCATACGTTGGGTATTGTGTTGTGCATTCAAGAGGTTTTTACGTTCGTTCTTTGTTAGCTTTCCTGATGCCAATTGGTCTTCAACCGGCCCTTTGATTAATGTTAAGGGTGTGCGCAACTCGTGCGATACGTTTGCAAAGAAGTTGGATTTCGCAACGTCAATTTCCTCAATGGCCTTTAATTTGTTATGGGCAACATTTTGCTTGTATTTCAGGTAAAAATAAAAATAGACTAAAGCTGCAAATGCTATAAGATAAAACAAATAGGCCCACCATGTTTTATACCAAGGTGGTGCTATCGTTATGATAGCTTTTGAAATAGGAGTGTCATTTACGTTTTGATAGCCAGCTTTTACAAAAAAGGTATATTCATCGGGTTTTAAATCGGAAAAATTCACGGTGTTTCCTTCAGCTTTTAGCCAGTTTTTGTTTTCTTCACCCAGTTTGTAATAATATTTAACCTTGGTGGGGAACCGATAATCATGTAGAGAAAAATGAAGGCTAAAGTCCCGTTGATTATAATCCAGTTCTATTTGGTTGTTATTGAGTATGGTAGTATGGTGCTCATCTGTTTTATTTCCATAGACCTTTATATTCGTGATTATTGGAGCATCAAAAACATCGGGGTGCGAATAATTGGCAGGATTTATAATTTGTATGCCTTCGTCCGTTCCAAAATAAAGGGTGTTATCCGCAAAAGTACTGGAAGTAAAGAGGCAAGCATCAGATATTAATCCGTCTGTTTGGTTAAGGTTTAGCAGTTTTTCTTCATTGGGATCGTACACATAGAGGCCACTTCGTATGGTGCTTATCCACAATAGTCCGTTTGTGTCGGTTTCAATGGCCATGGTTTTTTTGTCAAATACTTCACCGTCAATCTTTAGGATTTCAAAGGCATCCGTTTTTTCATTGTATTTATTTATGCCGTAATCGGATCCAAACCAGAGGTTCCCCTTTTGGTCTTCGTGTACCTCATAGAGAACATTGGTGTTAATGGTGGTTTCATCTCCTTTTTTATGTAGGTATCTTGTGTAATCAAAAGGTTTTTCTTCTGAAGTGATTTTAGAGATTTCAGGTATTTTATAAACACCATTCCCTACGGTAATTACCCAAAGATTGTCATTTTTGTCCCTTAAAATTTGTAAGGTTTTTAGTTCATCGTCTTTGGTGGTGGTCTTAAGTTTATAGGTGTTGAACTCATTTCCTTTTTTATCCATAAGATGGATGCCAGCCCATGAGCCAACCCATAAATACCCGTTCTTATCTTCGGCAATACCATATATTTTAAGAAGTCTCTCACTGTTGTTTTCAATAGGGTAAGTAGTGATAGTTCCGTTTGTGGCCATAAAATGAACATTGCCCGTAAGGTCACCGGCCCAGATACCTTTATTTGTTTTGTGAAGTGAAAAAATACTATGGTTTGCTAAGACCGAAGTGTACGTTCCTTCTTTTTTTGAATAGGTGTGAAGCCCCGTCATTCCGCCAATAAAGGTAGTATCGCTAGAAACGACAATACGGCGGGCATGCAATGGAATGTTACCGGTAAAAACTTTTCCGGCTTTATTTTCTTTAAACAGTCCTTTGCGTGAACCAATCCATAATATTTCTTGTTGGTCTAAAAATAGCGTGTTGATTTCTTGAATGGAGAAATTAGGATTGTTATTTATCAACCGCTCCACCTTTTGTGTAGAAAGATCGTATTTATAAAAATTATTGGGACTGATTAAAAAACAGGATTCATCTTGAATGTTCGAAATAAAATAAATAGGTTCTGGGACATCAATCTTTTTTGGGTCAGCCTTAAAATCATATACAAATACCTTTTTGTTAGACCTATAGATTAAATCACCATTAGGTGTGATTGCCATTCTTTCAATAGGGGTGTTTTTTAGGACAGGCACCAAGCTATTATTCTCAAAAAAATAGAGAGTGTCTTTTATTTTTATAAGCTCTTTTCCTTGAGGGGTTTCTTTTAGCAAGATATTTAGTGAGTGGCCGCTTATCTTTTCAAAAGTGTCTGAATCTTTACTTTTTCTGAATAACCCAGTGTCGCTATCCACCCAGAGAGCTCCTTTACTGGTTTGCAAAAGTTGATAAATAATGCTTCCTATTGATTCTGGCTGATCAATTTTTGAAATGGATAATGGTTCAAAAATATTTTCATTAGCATGAAATTTAACTAAACCAGCACCTTGCGTTCCTATCCAATAATATCCTTTTTCAGATTGTGCAATGCAGCGTATCCAGTTTGCGGGAAGGGTGTTTTCGTGCAGCGGGTTATATCGATAGGTGTTGAAGCTGCTGCCATCATAACGATAGAGTCCATCTTGCGTAGCCAGCCAAATAAAGCCATCATCATCTTGTATTATTGATGAGATCCATAGGTTAGAAACTTCTTCTTCTATTTTTGTTAGTTTAATAGATGTACGCTCTTGCCCGAATAGTAAAAACGGGACTAAAAGTAAGAGGATGGTCGTTACGTAGCGTTGAAGCATAAGGGTCTTTGTCTATCTTAAATGTAACAAAATTAAGATAGTTAAACAATTGGCTTTTAAGGAATAATTAATATGAGCGAATTAATAGAAGTAAAACCAATGGTTTTAAAACAGACTTCTTTAAATACCGTATAAAACAACTTCTTTCTCCGAGCCTTTTACAACTATTCCAATTTTACCTTTTGAAGATAGCCTCCCAATTTCTGAAGCTGAGTTACCATACACAGGGAAATCATTTAAAAGATCTCCAGAAGCATCAAAAACATAGACCTTGCTTTCTTGGGTTTCGGTCGTGGTGATATATTTATTTCGGTTTACGGTGAAAATTTTCGGTTGGCTGTAAATACCAAATGGTAATTCGGTGAGCTTACCGTTAATGCGCAATAGGTTGTCATCCATAGTGGCTTTTACGTTTCCGTTTACCACAAAACCATAGCTGTTACTTACATCGAGGGTTTGTGTAGTTGTTTTTCCAGTCTGCGAAATACTTACCTTGTTATTGTCTTTAGTAATTACCACAAAGTTATTTCCTTCTTCTTCAATGGGGATTTCAGAGAATTCAAACTTTTTTGAGAGCGGAACACGTACTTTTCCAGTTCGGTGCAAAATGTTCAAATGGCCGTTTTCTTCAGCAATAACAATATAATCTTTATTGCCCATCCGTATGTGTTGGGGTGGTAAAACGATGTTGCTTTTGGCTTTTTCAAAAGTAAACCCTTTTACAATGTTTCCGTTGTTGTTATACATAAACAGCTCTTTGCCTTGGGTAATGATAAAACGGTATTTGCGGTTGTTGTCGTAATCGAAAACGGAGAGTGGTTGTGTTATTTTATCTTTAAATTGAAGTGGGAAAGGCGACACATTATTTCCGGTTCTGTCTAAAATATAAAAGTTGTTTTTTGTGACAAAAGCCAATTGCTTTTTGCCGTTTCGCAGGATATCCACTTCATGGATTTTACCAAGAATGGGATTGTCAAGTTTTTTGGTCCAAAGCGTTTTTCCTTCTTCTGAAATAAAATACAACTTATTCCCAATATCCTGTACAACGATGTCTTTTCCATTGGTCCGGTGATTGGTAAATAGCTGAGGTTCGCCTAAAACAGTATTTTCTAGTTCAATACTGAATTGTTCAGAAACTGATCCTGTTTGCTGTTTATTTTCTGAAGCTTCTTTGCATACCAAGTTTACGTGTGCAAAATCACGATCGTATGTAAACTGAAGCAAGGCCAGCGGATAGTTTGATAGGGAAATAGTTGAAATTTCCGAAGAAAAATATGGCGCAATTGCGTCTGTAATTCGATTTCCCATTTTGTAAATTAAAATGGAAGAAGCGTTACTCAATTGCGTTGAAGCATCTTCAAAATAATGGCTTTTACCTAATACATCATTGTTTTTATAAGCAGTAATAATGGCTTGTGTAACCGCTTCGTTTTCTGAAATCACAAAAAAATCATCCAATTGAAAAGCTTGCGATAGTTCAGCGTTACTAATCAACGGATTAAGGGTTTGGTGCAATAAATTGGGTTGGTTAAAATCATAAATGGTCGTTTCTCGAAATGAGTTGTTTTCTGAAATAAACCGTCCCAACGCTTCATTGGTCATATCGGTGTCAATACTTTTTAATACTATTGCATTTCCTTCTTTCAGAAAAATTTCACCTATTTCATTAACCGAACCTAAAATATTTCCTATGTTTTCAGAAGAATTTAATTTTTGAAACGGTTGTAGGTTCTTGCTCAAAGCTGTGGCATCATTATACGTGTAGGAATTAGCAGCTAAGGCGTCATTAGGTATTATTTGCTCCAAATCGTTTTGTTGCGGCACCTGCCCTTCGAAAACCCGAAGTAATTGTGGTACGGTATCTCGCGCCAAAGTAACTCCAGTGGCCGTGAATGCATTGGGCAATACTGAAATGTCCAAAGCTATATTTGTAGCAAAGTTCACATTGGTTGAGTCGTTTACATACACCTTTGGGTTGTTGATGACAGCTGTAAGTTCACTGCTTTCTTTAACCGAAATAGCTTTTTTAAAGTTTGGTGTCTGTTTGTTTTTTCCCTTTAAAATAGCTGTGATTATTTCTTGCGAGCTACTGGCTATAAAAACACTGTCCTGAATAGCAGAATATGCTGTTTTGTTATCAATGGTGATGCGTTGCAAGGAAATGTCATCAAATTTCAAAGTTTCAACCGAGCGGTTTTGAATGGAATCGGTTTTGAAAACGGTAGAATCCTGTCGAGCAACGAAAGTGTAATCGGTTACACTATCGTTACGAGTGCGGATTGAAAGGTAGCTTTCGTTTTTTGGGCTGAGGTATTTAAAAAGGTTGTTGGTTTCAGTAAAATAGGTGGTGAGGTTTGTTTTACTAAATTCTGAAATAAGCGCGCTATTCTTTAAATCGTTCTGTAAGGTTTCAAAATTTGAAATCTTTAATACCAGATCGCTGTCTTGCGGAACAAAGTCTATCAACTCCGCTTTTTTTGAAGCAGATTGATCACAGCCCCAAAGCAAAATAACAAATATTGCCGTTAAAATTTTAGTATACCCCATCCACACAAAAATAACAAGTAATTTGCCTAGATTAAGTTAACACAACAAGGATTTATTGACGGGTTGTTAACAGTTAAATATTTAATTTTAATTGATCAGGAAGTAACTTAAAACTTTTACGATGATATGCGGTTGCCCCCAACTTTTTAATGGCTTCACGGTGTTCTTTAGTGGGGTAGCCTTTGTTTTTCTTCCAGTTGTACTCTGGGTGCTCTTCGTGAATGCGTGCCATAAAAGCATCTCGTTCAGTTTTTGCCAAAATGGATGCTGCTGCAATATGCAGGTACTTGCCATCGCCTTTTATCACACATTCAAAAGGTGTTTTTCCGTAGGGCTTAAAGCGGTTGCCGTCTATGGCGATAAATTGAGGTTGGTGCATTAATTTTTCAATAGAACGGTGCATCGCTAAAATAGAAGCATTCAGAATGTTAATTTCGTCTATTTCATGCATCATAACGTGGGTATGGGCATGACAGATTGCTTCTTTTTCAATTATTTGTTTTAGTTCAATTCGCTTTTTTTCTGAAAGTTGTTTGCTGTCGTTTAAAAAAGGATGGCTGAAATCATCGGGCAAAATAACAGCTGCAGCGGTAACAGGGCCCGCCAGACAACCTCTCCCGGCTTCGTCTGTGCCACATTCTATTAGGTTTTTATTTATTTTAAGCTTCAGCATTAAAATTTAAAATAAAGAATTCCGTTCAAAAGTATACCTTTGCCTTGAAAGTAAAAAATCAATGAAAAAACTGCTTTTACTACTTCTTTTTCTTCCTTTTGGAAACTGCCTGTTTGCTCAGGATGATCCTTCGGGAAATACCGAAAAACCAGAAAAGCCACCTATTGAATTATATAAAATCATTTCAGCAGATCGCGATACAACACATTTGGATACTACATTAAGTGTTCAAAAATTATATAAATTTAATTATTTAAGAAGGGACCGGTTCGAGTTATTGCCTTTTTCAAACGTTGGTCAGCCCTATAATTCACTTGCCTATACTTTTGATGAACTTAACTTAAAACCGTTGTTTGTAGCGCAATCACACCATTTTAATTATATGGATGTTGGTGATATGAAATATTATAGTGTTCCCACACCATTATCTGAGCTATACTTTAAAACTGCTTTTGAACAAGGCCAGCAGTTGGACGCTTTTTTTACGGTAAACACCAATGAACAGTTTAATTTTTCAGTGGCTTACAAAGGGGTTCGATCATTAGGAACCTATCAAAATATTTTAACCAGTACCGGAAATTTCCGTTTTACTACCAATTATCATACAAAGAGTAAACGATATAAAATACGTGCTCACATTGCTGCCCAAGATATTTTAAATGAAGAAAACGGTGGATTGCCACCTAATTCGATTGATTTATTTGTGAATGACAACCCAGAATTTAACGATCGAGGCCGTATTGATGTCAATTTTGAAGATGCCGAAAACCTATTAAAAGGATTGCGTTTTTATGCCGATCATGAGTATGAATTAATTAGTCAGCGAGATAGTACTAATTATAATGTGTTGGCAGTCGGGAACCGTTTCAGTTTTGAAGAAAAATCATTTTTATATACACAAGATACACCTTTTGAAAGCTATGGCGATTCGTATGAAACTAACAACTTACGAACCAAAACAACCTTAGAAGATTTCAATATTCAAGGCTATGCTCGATTGGAAAATAATCTTTTAGGGAATATTAGCGCTTTTGTGGGTTACACAGATTATAATTACGGCTACAATTCGGTTTTAATTTTAGACGAAGGACGCATCTCAAACCGGTTACAAGGCAATTTAGTTCAGTTTGGTGCCGCCTATAAAAAACAATACCGAGGCTTTGAGCTTTCAGGAAAAGGGGCCGTCAATATTTCGGGCGATTATGATGCTAATTATTTAACCGGAGCTGCTTCTTTTTCATTTAGTGAAGATAATAAAGTAGAAGCCTCTGTGAAGGTCCATTCGGTAGCGCCTAATTTTGGATATCAACTCTACCAGAGCGATTATGTGAATTACAACTGGCAAAACAATTTTGAAAATGTAAAAACTCAAGAACTGAAGTTTGAGTTGCAATCTAAAAAACTACTAAATGCTTCAATAAGTTATACCGGAATAGATGATTATACCTATTATGCTATTCAGCAAAACGATTCAACGCCAACCCCACAGCAATTTGGTGACCGGGTGGATTATTTAAAGGTAAAAGCTCAAAAAGAATTCCGTTATGGAAAATTCGCCCTCGATAATACCGTGTTATTTCAACAAGCAGTGAGTGGGGAAGAGGTGTTTAACGTTCCGCAAATTGTAACAAGAAACACCTTGTATTTTCAAGATGAATTGTTTAAAAAAGCACTGTTTTTACAAACCGGAGTTACTTTTAAATACTTTACTGAATATAATATGAATGCATATGACCCGGTTTTAGCAGAATTTTATGTGCAAAATGACCAAGAATTAGGTGGTTTTCCTTTGGTAGATTTATTTTTGAGCGCTAAAATAAGACAGACACGTATTTTCTTTAAATGGGAACATTTTAATCAATTGTTTAAAAGTACAAATGACCAATTTTCTGCCCCTGGCTATCCATATCGGGATGCTGTAATACGGTTTGGATTGGTATGGAACTTCTTTTTATAGCTTCGGCTTCGCTCAGCTACCTTGCAGTATGCGTGTCTTTAAATTTTACATAAACAAAAACCCGACTTAAAAAGCCGGGTTTTTGTTTTATATGTAGGTCACTGAGAGAAGTCGATGTGCTGAGACTAATCCCGCAACAACCCTCTCGAAATAACAATCTTCTGTATTTCGCTAGTTCCTTCGTAAATCTGTGTGATTTTTGCATCACGCATTAAACGTTCTACGTGGTATTCTTTTACAAAACCGTTTCCGCCGTGTACTTGTACCGCTTCAACAGTAGTGTCCATTGCTACTTTACTGGCGTACAATTTTGCCATTGCACCACTCATATCGTAGTTGTTTCCTTGGTCTTTGTCCCAAGCGGCTTTCATTACTAAATGACGAGCAGCAGTTATTTCGGTATGCATATCGGCTAATTTGAAAGCGATAGCTTGGTGGTTGGCGATTTCAGTACCAAACGCTTTTCTAATTTTAGAATAATCGCGAGCCATCTCATATGCTCCAGCTGCGATTCCCAAGGCTTGTGCAGCAATACCAATACGGCCACCACTTAAGGTTTTCATGGCAAATGTAAATCCGAAGCCATCTTCACCAATTCGGTTTTCTTTTGGGACTTTTACATCATTAAAGTTTAAGGTGTGGGTATCACTACCGCGAATTCCTAATTTATCTTCTTTAGGGCCAACTTCAAAACCGTCCCAGCTTTTTTCAACAATAAAGGCGTTAATGCCTTTGTGCTTTTTCTCTTTGTCTGTTTGTGCAATTACCAAATAATAGTCTGCACTACCTCCATTGGTAATCCAGTTTTTGGTGCCGTTTAAAACATAATGATCGCCTTTATCTATTGCCGTAGTACGTTGTGAGGTTGCATCACTACCAGCTTCTGGCTCACTTAAACAAAACGCCCCAATGGATTCGCCGGTTGCCAATTTTGTTAAATATTTTTGTTTTTGTTCTTCACTCCCGTAGGTTTCAAGTCCCCAGCAAACCAGGGAATTGTTTACCGAAACAATTACGGAACAAGAAGCGTCGATTTTACTTAACTCTTCCATTGCTAAAACATAGCTCACAGTATCCATACCGCCACCGCCGTATTTTGGATCCACCATCATTCCTAAAAAGCCAAGTTCAGCCATTTTTTTTACCTGTTCGGCAGGGAATTCTTGTTTGTTGTCTCGCTCGATGACCCCAGGTTTTAATTCGTTGTTTGCAAAATCGCGGGCTGCATCGCGAATCATGATATGTTCTTCGGAAAGATTAAAATCCATAAGCTTGTTTTAAAAGTGTTTACTAAAAGTCGTGCAAAGATACCGCATTTAAAGTAAAACTCAAACCTACCTATCGTCAGGCAGGTCTCAAATTTAAAATTTTAACTTTTTTACGTTTTTGTTAAAACTAAAATCCGGTTTCAAGAAGGTTAGAGGTTGTTATTTAATTATTTTTACATTATGAAAAAAACTAGCTATCACGTTATTGGTGTTATGAGCGGTACATCTCTCGACGGGATTGATATGGCAGCGTGTTTTTTTGAAATTTCAGAAGGGCAAAAATGGAGCTTTAAGATAGGTGTTTCCCAAACAATTGAATATCCAACTATTTGGAAGCGAACACTGCAAGAAGCGGTTCATTATCCTGAAGAAAAGCTAAAGGAGTTAAACGAAAACTATACTGATTACCTTTCGCAAGTTATTTCAGCATTTATTTCAAAACATAAAATTGCAGCGATAGACGCTGTTTGTAGTCACGGCCATACCATTCTGCACGAGCCCGAAAAGGGAATTACATTGCAAATAGGGAATCTGCCAAAACTAGCCAAATTAATTAACCAAAAAGTAGTTTGCGATTTTAGGGTTCAGGATGTAAAGCTGGGTGGTCAAGGAGCCCCTCTTGTTCCCATAGGTGATAAACTGCTCTTTTCAGAATACGGGTACTGTTTAAACCTGGGCGGGTTTGCAAATTGTTCATTTAAAAAAAATGGAAATAGAATTGCCTACGATATTTGCCCTGTAAATATAGTATTGAATTTATATGCAGAAAAACTAGGGCAGTCCTACGATGATGGCGGAAAGATGGCGGCTTCAGGCGAAATAAATGTTGATTTACTAAATAAATTAAACCATTTAAATTATTATAACGAACAGCCTCCTAAATCGTTGGGTGTAGAATGGGTTAAAGCCTATATATTCCCTATTTTAGAAGCTTCAGGAGAAACGTCTCGAAATATATTGCGCACGTTTACCGAACACATAGCCATACAATTGGCCAATCAATTTTCTGAAGCAAAAAAAATTCTTATCACAGGTGGCGGTGTCTATAATTCTTTTTTAATAGAGCGTTTGCAGAAACTTAAAAACTTAGAAATAGTAATCCCTTCTGAAAAATTAATTGAAAACAAGGAAGCTCTTGTTTTTGGGTTATTGGGAGTTTTAAAACTTCGCAACGAAGTAAACTGCCTAGCTAGTGTGACTGGAGCAAAACGAGATCATTCGTCTGGTTTGGTTTTTGGTTACTAAAAATTAGCTAAAAACAAGAGCAACCGTTTCTAAGTTTTTTATATTTGTGGCTTAACTTACCATTTAATGAAGCAATTACTTAAAAAGTACGAAGATAAATCTCCCGAAATTGTTTTTCACTGGAATGATCCCGAAACCGAAGCCGAAGGCTGGACCGTTATTAACTCACTAAGAGGCGGTGCTGCTGGTGGCGGTACGCGTATGCGAGAAGGTCTTGATATGAATGAGGTGTTGTCATTGGCAAAAACAATGGAAGTAAAGTTTACGGTTTCTGGCCCACCAATTGGAGGAGCAAAATCTGGAATTAATTTTAATCCAGCCGATCCCCGTAAAAAAGGGGTTTTAGAGCGTTGGTACAAAGCTGTTTCTCCCTTGTTAAAAGCCTATTATGGTACTGGGGGTGATATGAATGTTGATGAAATACACGAAGTAATTCCAATTACTGAAGAAAGTGGTGTTTGGCATCCTCAAGAAGGTGTTTTTACAGGACATTTTACACCTACCGAAGCCGATAAAATCAATAGAATTGGTCAATTACGGCAAGGAGTAATAAAGGTGTTGGAAAACAATACGTACTCACCAGATGTTATGCGTAAATACACAGTGGCCGATATGGTTACTGGATATGGTGTGGCCGAAGCGGTTCGTCATTATTACGATATTTACGGCGGAAATATAAAAGATAAAAAAGCTATTGTTCAAGGCTTTGGGAATGTTGGTGCAGCAGCAGCTTATTATCTATCCCAAATGGGAGCCAAAGTTGTCGGTATAATCGATAGAGTAGGTGGAATCATTAATGAAGACGGATATTCGTTTGAAGAAATCAAAGAGCTTTTCCTGAATAAAAATGGAAATAGCCTTGTAGCCGAAAATATGCTTTCTTTTGAAGAGATAAATGAAAAAATTTGGACTTTAGACTCTGAAATATTTGCCCCGTGTGCAGCTTCGCGTTTAATAACAAAAGAGCAGATATCGCAAATGATCGATAGCGGACTAGAGGTAATTAGCTGTGGGGCCAATGTGCCTTTTGCAGACAAAGAAATCTTCTTTGGTCCAATAATGGAATATACAGATGAACGTGTAAGCTTAATACCCGATTTTATAAGTAATTGTGGTATGGCACGCGTGTTTGCTTACTTTATGGAACGAAAAGTACAAATGACCGATGAAGCTATTTTTAACGATACTTCAATGACCATTAAAAATGCTATTCAGAATACGTTTGATAATAATAGCTCAAAAACTAATATCAGTAAAACAGCCTTTGAGATTGCTCTCAAGCAATTAGTATAACTCTTAAGAAAACCTCATACACACACTATGGAATCGATCATTATTTTAATCTTTGTAATTGGTTACTTGGCCATTACACTAGAACATCCTTTAAAATTAGATAAAACTGTGCCCGCCTTAATTATGGCGGCTTTAATTTGGGCTGTACTTGCTGTAGGTTTTCACAGTGGTTGGTTTGATGTTATTGACTCGCACGAAAACGCTTTTAGTTATCTCACAGGAGGAGAAGCAGCCGATGAAGGCTTTAAGAATACACTTTTGCACCATTTAGGGAAAACAGCCGAAATATTGATTTTCCTTATCGGGGCGATGACTATTGTTGAGATAATCGATCTCCACCGTGGTTTTGAAATATTAAAAGGAGCTGTAAAAACAAAAAGTAAAAGAAAGTTATTATGGATTATTGGGATATTGGCATTTATCCTTTCAGCAATAATTGATAACCTAACAGCTACTATTGTTTTGGTTACGTTACTTCGTAAATTAATCCATAAACGAGATGATAGGTTGTGGTATGCAGCTATGGTCGTAATTGCCGCAAATGCGGGTGGTGCATGGTCTCCAATAGGTGACGTTACAACTACCATGCTTTGGATAGGTGATAAGGTGACAGCAGCTGGTTTAATTGAATTTGTAGTATTGCCTTCTATTTTCTGTTTTATCGTACCATTCTTTATTGCGAGTTATCTAAAGCCCTTCCGCGGAAATGTAGAAGTAGATGCAACTAAAGATACCGTTGCTGAACGTTTACTAAGTAGTAAAACCATGTTGTTTTTAGGATTAGGGATGATTGTTTCAGTACCCGTCTTTAAGACAATTACACATTTACCTCCTTATATGGGAATGATGTTGGCCCTGGGTGTAGTTTGGCTTGTTTCCGAATACATTCACCCAGAAGAGGATTTCAGTAATGAAAGACGCCACTTGTATTCAGCACACAAGGCTTTATCAAGAATTGAAATATCGAGTATTTTATTCTTCCTAGGAATATTAATGGCAGTTGCAGGATTAGAGGCTTTAGTTTTTGGTGTTGTAAATGGAGAAGAAGTAGGAACACTTCGTTATGCTGCAGAGCATTTAGATATGGCAATCCCTAATCAAGATGTTGTGGTAATACTGTTAGGTATCTTCTCCGCAATTATAGACAACGTGCCTTTGGTTGCAGCCTCTATGGGAATGTACGATTCGCCAACCGATTCGGTGCTATGGCATTTTATCGCGTATTCGGCTGGAACGGGTGGAAGTATGCTTATTATCGGTTCAGCTGCTGGTGTAGCTGCAATGGGTATGGAGCGAATCGATTTTATCTGGTACCTTAAAAAAATCACTTGGTTAGCCTTCATAGGCTTTATAGTAGGGGCAGGAGTGTTCTTATTATTTGAAAGAGTGATATTTCATCATGTGTAACAATTTCTAATGCCATTTGGCGTTATCCTATAAAACTGTAAACAATTTATGCTAAACTTCTTAATTCAGGAAGGTGCAGAAGAAGCAGCACAAGCTGCAGAACCTGAAACAACCGAAAAAACACTTTCCGTACTTGAACTTGTAATGAATGGAGGGCTAGCTGCCCAACTTATTATCGGTGTATTGTTTATTTTACTGTTTGTAGCTGTGTATATATACTTTGAAAGACTTTTTGCAGTCAAAGCAGCTTCAAAGATTAACAGTAATTTTATGAATCAAATTCGGGATCATGTTGCAGGGGGAAACATACAAGGGGCTAAAGTCCTTTGTGCACAACAAGATAGCCCTGTTTCAAGACTAACCGAAAAAGGTATTTCCAGGATAGGAAGTCCGCTGGAAGACATAAACACTGCCATTGAAAATGCCGGAAGGTTAGAAGTATATAAACTGGAAAAAAACGTAAGTATCTTGGCTACTATTGCCGGTGCTGCACCAATGATAGGTTTTCTAGGTACTGTAATTGGTATGGTTTTGGCATTTCATCAATTAGCAACCAGTAGTGGTCAAGCTGAGATGGGTGCATTGGCCGAAGGTATTTATACCGCGATGACCACAACCGTTGCAGGTTTAATTGTTGGTATTATCGCCTATATGGGATACAATCATTTAGTAGTGCGTACCGATAAAGTAGTTCATCAAATGGAAGCCACAGCGGTTGACTTTTTAGATCTATTAAACGAACCAGCCTAATGAATTTAAGAGGTAGAAATAAAATAAGTCCCGAGTTTAGTATGAGCTCCATGACAGATATTGTATTTCTGTTGCTGGTATTTTTTCTGTTGACATCGCCCGCCATTACCCCAGATGCACTAGATTTAATTTTGCCAAAAGCAAAAGGCAAAACAACTAACGTACAAAAAGCATCTGTAAGCATAACGAGCGAAGGGGCTTACTACGTTAATAAAGAGCGAGTAAGTGAGTATACGATGGAAAAGGAACTAAAAAGCATACTCGTAGGACAAGAAGAACCTACTATTATTTTGCGAGCAGAAGAAGGCGTGCCCATTGAAGATGCTGTTTTTGTAATGGATTTAGCAAATAAAAACAACTACAAAATAGTATTAGCTGTACGCCCAAATTAATAAATTGGGCAGCACCCTAATCGGGTCGGGCTTTCATCGCTACACGGTAGCATATTCAATCCCTGCTGCAAAAAAAATTAAACTAAACATTTAACCTATTATGTCTTTACTAGACACAAAACATAAAAAAAAGAGTATGACCATCACGGTAATTCTACACGTGATCATCCTTATTTTGTTGTTTTATGTAGGGTTAACTTATTTAGATCCACCGCCAGAAAATGGTATAGCTGTTAACTTTGGTACAACCGAAACCGGCAGCGGGAACATTCAGCCTACCGAACCTATAAAAGCAGCGCCCAAAGAAACTACACCACCGCCTGTTTCACAACCTAAAACTGAAATTAAGGAGGAAGTGGTTACACAGGAAGTCGAAGATGCTCCGGTAATTAAAAAAGAAAAGAAAAAAGAGGTTCAAAAAGAAACACCAGTTAAAGAACAGCCTAAAGAAACACCTAAAAAACCCGATCCCAAGCCAGACAAAACCACTACCGATGCGTTATCAAACTTAATTAATGCTCCTAAAAGCGATGGTACTGCAAAAGGGAGTGAAGGGAACGATGATACCGCTGGCGACAAAGGAAACCCAGACGGAGACCCAAATGCCAAAAGTTATTATGGTACTGGTAAAGGATTGGATGGTGACGGAAATTACTTGTTAGGAGGTCGTAAAGCTTTAAACAAGAAGAAATTTGAACAAGAATGCAACGAAGCTGGAAAAGTAGTAGTAAGCATTGAAGTAGACCGAAATGGAAAAGTAATTAGCGCCACACCTGGAGTACGCGGAACAACAAACAACTCAAAATGCTTATTGGAGCCAGCAAAGAGAGCGGCCCTAGCCACCCGATTTAATTCAGATGATAAAGCACCGGCAAAGCAAATAGGAAAAATCATCTACAATTTTAGCCTTTCGGAATAAATGGTAGCTTTGTTCTTGCCAAACTAACACTTTAATTTTTGCATTTATTAACTACCCAGAAACCATAGCGTGGTTATTTAAACAGTTGCCCATGTACCAACGCGTGGGTAAAACAGCTTTTAAAAAAGATTTATCTAACACACTTAAGTTATCAAAACATCTTCACTATCCAGAAAAGAATTTTAAAAGCATTCATGTTGCTGGTACCAATGGCAAAGGATCAGTAAGTCACATACTGGGCTCTGTTTTACATGAAGCAGAATACAAAGTTGGATTGTATACATCGCCACATTTAAAGGATTTCAGGGAACGAATTAAGGTGAATGGACAGATGATTTCTGAAGAAGAAGTTATTTCTTTTGTAAAGAATAACAAATCCTTTTTAGAAGAAAACAAACTATCTTTTTTTGAAATGACGGTTGGTTTGGCGTTTGACTATTTCAGTAAACAAAACGTAGACATTGCTGTTATTGAAGTTGGATTGGGCGGCAGGCTGGACAGTACAAATATCATCACTCCAGAAGTTTCAGTGATTACCAATATAGGTTTTGACCATACCGCTTTTTTAGGAACTACATATACCGAAATAGCTTCGGAAAAAGCAGGTATCATAAAACAAAATATTCCCGTAGTGATTGGAGAAACTGTTCCGGAAACCAAAAAAGTTTTTCAAAAAATAGCTTCAGAAAAAGAAGCGCCCATCACCTTTGCTGAAATGGAAACCATTTCAGAATATGAAAGTGATTTAAAAGGTGTGTATCAAAAAAAGAATAAAAAGACAGCTGTTTGTATTTTAAAGTTGCTACAGAAGAATAGTTGGCATATTTCTGAAGAAAATATCCGAAGCGGACTATTGAATACGGTTGAAAATACAGGCTTACAAGGTCGTTATCAAACGCTACAAGAAAACCCAAAAGTAATCTGCGATACAGCACATAACAAAGAAGGGTTACAGTTGGTGCTTCAGCAAATTCAAGAGGAGCCTTATGAAAACTTGCATGTTGTATTGGGAGTTGTAAACGATAAAGATTTGGAAAGCATTTTACCGCTATTTCCTACACAAGCTACGTACTATTTCTGTAAACCAGATGTTCCTCGAGGTTTGGATGCTTCCTTTTTAGCAAAAACAGCTAAAGAATTTGGATTGATGGGAACAACATTTGGTTCTGTCAATGAAGCATATGCTTCAGCATTGAAAAACGCTTCAGAGAAAGATTTGATCTACATTGGAGGCAGCACCTTTACCGTAGCCGAAGTGGTTTAATTTTTCTTTGTTTTAAAATTTGTTTTTTTCTTTTTATCGGGGTTGGTAAATAATCGTTTGAAAAATCCATCGCGTTTGGTGGGCTCACAATCTAGCATTTCGGTAACCGTGGCACTCGGAGTGTTAAACTGAGCTTTGGTAATTGAGTTGAACGTAGTATCCCTGTTCATTTTCTGAAGCAATTTGGCCGCAATTGGCAAGGCAGCATTGGCGCCTTGTCCCGTACGTGTCGTTTTAAAACCAATGCGGTGATCATCGTTCCCTACCCACGTGACAGTCACCAATTTTGGCATAACCGAAACAAACCAAGCATCTTTGTTGGATTGTGTGGTGCCCGTTTTTCCAGCGATATCGTTCTGTAACCCATACGTGTTTCTCATTCTGGATGCCGTTCCATTATTTACTACCGATTGCATCATTTCAATCATAATTTGTCTTGTAGTTTCAGAAAAAGCCGGTTGCAAGGTATCTTTGTCTTTAAACTCTTCTAACAATTCACCTTTTTTATTTTCAATTTTTACCAAATAATAAGGCGAAACTGGTTTGCTCTCGTTAACATAAGCAGCGTATGCTCCAGCCATTTCAGAAATGGAAAGCTCGGCTGTTCCCAACGCCAAGGAAGGGACTTTTGGTAGGGTTGAGGTGATTCCTAATTTTTCGGCAAGAGTAATGGTGTTCTCAATTCCAGCTTCTTCCAATATTTTTACAGAAACAGTGTTGATTGATTTGGTTAAGGCAGTTTGTAAACTATAATTTAAATATTTTTCATCAATATCTCCTGAATTAGATGGGCTCCAACCCTCCATATTTTCATATTCCACCTCCTGTGCCGAAAAGTAATCACAAGGTTTTACACCTTGTTCTAGAGCGGTTGTATAGACAATAGGTTTAAATGTCGAACCTACCTGTCGTTTACTTTTTTTAATATGGTCGTATTTAAAATGTTCAAAGTCAACGCCACCAACCCAAGATTTTATAGCCCCTGAATGCGGGTCTATAGCAAGGGTGCCGGCATTTAAAAATTTTAAGTAATGTTTTACACTGTCTATAATATTAGCGGTTACTTCTTTCTTGCCATCAATATCGTACCACTGCATTTTTCTATTTCTTTTTAAAGAATCCATAATCGCTTCTTCTGAAAGGTTTTTGGCCTTAAATTTTTTATAAGCTTGTGTTCTTTTTAGTATAGAAGTAATTAGTGCTTTATTGGTATGCCAAGGGGCATTTTTGCCATATTCTTTTTCAAAGGATTTCTGAAGATTAGCAAGGTGCTCTTCCATAGCCTCTTCGGTGTACTCTTGAAGTGTTTTATCGAGCGTAGTGTAGATTTTAAGTCCGCTGGTGTATAAATTATAAGGGTTTTCTTTGGTTGCGTTTTCTTTACACCAAGCAAGCATTCTGTTTCTCAACTCTTCTCTAAAATAGGGGGCGAGGCCACTTTGCTCATCATAATTTCCGAAGTCTAGTTTTAAGGAATCTTGTCTGTAGGTTTCATATTCAGCATTGGTTAAAAAACCGTATTTACTCATCTGTTGTAAAACGGTGTTTCTTCTTATTATGTTCCGTTCTGGAAACCTATTAGGGTCATAAGTGTAGGTTGCTTTTAAGGTCCCAATCAAGGTTGCGGCTTCGGTTGGGGACAATTGTGAAGTTTTTTTATTAAAATATTTAAGTGCGGCGCTTTCAATTCCGTAGGTATTTCCGCTAAAAGGGACCGTGTTGAAATAGAGCTCTAAAATTTCTTCTTTAGTATAATTTTTTTCCAATCGGCGGGCGACAATCATTTCTTTGGTTTTAACAACCGGAAGCGTAAAAACTCCATAATCTTTTCTGCTGAATAAGTTTTTAGCCAGTTGTTGAGAAATGGTGCTGCCACCTCCACTTGAAGCATCTTGCAATAAAATGGTTTTAAAAAACACTCGGAATAAACTTTTAATGTCTATTCCATTGTGGTCATAAAAACGAGCGTCTTCTGTAGCAACTAAGGCGTTAATAGTATGTTTTGGAATTTGAGAATAAGGAATAGGCTGTCTATTTGAGAGATAAAATTTACCAATAAGTTCGTTGTTTACATCGTAAATTTCCGAAGCTTCATACTGTGAAAGCTCTTGTATTTCCTTAGTATTTGGAATTGAACCCCATACCCCAAGACGGACACTTATTATAAAAATACTTATACACCCAGTTATGAGCAGGAATACTTTTAAAATAAAGTTGCCTAATTTTTTTAGCCTTTCTTTTTTCATGCTATTAAAACGCTGAGGTTTGACAAATAAACGTAAAGTTACCTAGCAGATTATAGGTTTAACGTAATTTTATAATCTTAAAAATTCTTAGTGATACACAGTGCAGATTATAATTTCATTTTTTTTAATTTTTTGTTTGCGGGAATTAAAAAGTAGCTTATATTTGCAACCGCTAACAGCAAGGGCGATTAGCTCAGTTGGTTCAGAGCACCTCGTTTACACCGAGGGGGTC
>CEPR01014222.1_pt1 | contig 89674 bp, 85 predicted proteins | sample 530431 | NCBI WGS metagenome assembly CEPR01 (sample SAMEA2620078, study PRJEB7988) | marine metagenome | isolation source: saline water (ENVO:00002010), including
ACCAAAGAACCCCATAGTAATCCATTTTTTAAACTATCGGTATTTTGACCTACTATCGCTATGAAGATAGTCAACGGGGTAATACCCAACATAGTGGCGCCAATAAACCGCCAATATCCCATATTTAGTATTCCGCCTACAAAGCTAATAGCATCGTTGGATAGAAAAGGATTGATACGAGTTACCACGACGGCCCAAAATCCGTAATCATCAATAAAACTTTCAATTTTCTTTTCAGTTTTACTTCCTATTATTTTTTTAACCAATATTTCACCAAAATAACTACCAATAGCATAACCAACTGAAGACGCTGTAAATACGGAGAGTAAAATGATTAAACTTCCCCAAATGGGGCCATACGCCAAAACTGAAACTACCATCAAAGCGACGGAAGGGATTACAATTAAAAACATTTGTGCTACCATTGCTAAAATAAGCACCACTGGACCCAACCAACCAAAGCCGGAAACCCATTTTTCTATGCGATTTTCATCATTACTGGTAAGTACGTTCCACGCTTCGGTAAAAAACTGTTCAACTGAAGGAATTGTAAAATAACACACCACCAACGTAATTACCAATGCAATTGAAATATACAACGGCAATCGCCCTTTACTTTTTGGAGAATCGGTGTCGTTATTGCTCATACATCCTATTGATTTGTTACTTTAATTCAACCTTTAAAATACTGGGCACTCCACCAGTTGCTTCATTTGATATATATAATGTGCCGTCTGGTGAAAACGTAATTCCTTCTGGTTGGTAGAAGACTTTGTTGTTTAACGGATATTCTTTTTTAACAACACCTTTTGGACTCACAATTAATATTCTAGGCTTTGTGCCTTGAAGTACATAAATTTCATTTGTTTTAGGGTGAACGGCAATATCTGACGGCCGAATTTTTTTCAATGTTTTTTGTATCTCCACATCCGTTGTAGTAAGCAGTAACACTGGTTTTCCCAGTAGCGTTTTTGTCTCTAAATCATAACCATAAATCCCTCTTCCATCATTATCAAAAGGTTCATGGTCTTTGGCCATTATTAAAAGCCTATTGTTTTTTTGATCGGCCAAAAGCGTTTCTATGTTATTTTTTTCTGAAAGCGGTAAGTCATATTGATTGAAGCTGGGGGCATCACCCAAAAAATTACACAATTCAAAAATTTCACCATCACTGCGCACCACGTACATATTTTCGCCCATTAAAGCCAACCCTTCATAATCGCCATCGCCTGCAAATTTAACTTGACCGTCCAGTTTTTTGGTTTCTAGGTTGTAAAAAAAGACAATTCCCACCTCATCTTGAATACACGCGATGCGACCATCTTCCAGCCATACGATTCCGGAAATTTCATCAAGAATACTAGGTAGCTCCCAGCTTTCAACCACTTCTTGTGTAGAATCCAACGCAACTCGTTTTTTCTCAATACGGGTTTTATAAAAATGGTAAAATAAAAAAGATACAGCTATGATTATAACAGCAAGAACGGCTACTACTTTGTTCATGTGCTTAGACAACGTATTCATATTTAAATTTACGTTTTTAGGAGAAAGTCAAAAATACGTATTAAAATAGAGCTATAACCCTAATGATTTGTTATAAAACCAATTGTGTGGAGGATGAAATTGAATAATAAATAATAAAAAAAACCTCTCTGAAAACAGAGAGGTTTTTTTGGCTCCTCCACTTGGACTCGAACCAAGGACACCCTGATTAACAGTCAGGTGCTCTAACCAACTGAGCTATGGAGGAATTTAATTTTTATGTCTTTTTTGAACGTTTTGCCTAACCATTATTTCAGTAAATATCGTTAGGCGGGTGCAAATATACCCAATTTTTAATTTCATCAAAATAAATCTGAAAACTTTTTTAATGAATTTTATAATTAATTTGAGGTTACAAATATTTACGTTTTAATTCTAAAACCTTCATAAAAAAAATACTTCAAAATTTCTTCCGAAGCATTTTTAGAGATTTTACTTTATTTCATCAGTTTTACTCGAAAAGCCAACGGTAAATATCGTTTCCGTTTGCAAACAATACCAATGCGATCAACAAGAAGAAACCCACCATTTGTGCGTACTCCATAAACTTATCGCCCGGTTTACGACCGCTAATCATTTCGTATAGTAAAAACATGACGTGACCTCCATCCAACGCTGGAATTGGGAGAATGTTCATAAACGCTAAAATAATAGAGATTAAAGCAGTGGTTTCCCAGAAGCTTAACCAGTTCCATGTATCGGGGAACAAGCTTCCTATCGCTCCAAACCCACCTACTTGTGTGGCGCCTTTTGCGGTAAAAACATATTTAAATTGCGTAACGTAATCTGTTAAAACATTATATCCATAGCTTATTCCGCCAGTGATACTTTCTCCTAAACCATACGTTACTTTCGTTCCGTTACCTACCAACTCTTTGGCATAGTTATTTACACCTATTTGCCCTGTTTCGTTTGGTTTTACGGTAAGGGTTTCCAATGTGTTGTTTCTTGAAACCACTATTGTGTTTTCATTGTCTTTATTTGCTTTCACCAATGAAGTAAACTGGTGCCAGTGTTCTACTTTTGTCCCATTAACCGAAACAATACTATCTCCATTTTTAAAACCGGCTGCCATCGCTGGATAATCGGCTGCTACGGTGTCAATTACCGCATTTCGCATCGGGTTGAAAGGACGTAACACATCCTGCTGAAACATTTTTGTCCCGATATCTTCAGGCATTGCAATTGTTTCTGTTGTTCCATCGCTGTGTTCAACAGTAATGTTTTGAACATCCCTTAAAAACAGGTGTTTATTAATTAAAGTGACATCTTCAAAATCTTTTCCGTTTACTTGTAAAATATGATCACCGTCCTGAAAACCCATTTCTTTAAAAGTATCGGCAACTGCAAAACCTCTAGGAATATCATCGTTTGTAATAATTGTGGTTCCATTAAAAAATAGAATTCCCATATAAATTACAAATCCAACGATAATGTTAACAGTCACACCGCCCAACATAATAATCAACCGTTGCCAAGTCGGCTTGCTTCTAAACTCCCAAGGTTCGGGCGGTTTCTCCATTTGTTCTTTGTCCATGCTCTCATCGATCATACCGGATATTTTTACATATCCGCCCAATGGCAACCAACCAATACCATAAACGGTTTCGCCTATTTTCTTTTTGAAAAGGGCAAATTTTACATCAAAAAAGAGGAAAAACTTCTCAACACGGGTTTTAAATAACTTTGCTGGGATAAAATGCCCCAGTTCGTGCAATACAATCAATATAGATAAGCTTAATAATAGCTGGATTGCTTTAACGGCAAATGGACTCATATTACTTTATAAAATTAGCGTACAAAAGTAATCTTTTATACCCGCTTATAAAAATTAATGCAGAACTTGTAGAAACATCTTCTAAAACTTTTAACGCTTACAGCTTTACCATTTGTTTATTAGGCAGTAATTTTGCAAAAATCAATACAGAATATGCTTCAATTTTTTGCAAAGTATAAGTTTTTTGGGATCGTAATGCTTGTTCTTTCAGCTATTATAATTACAATTATTTATAATGTTTACACTATTGATGAGGGCAAAACTTTACCTATTTATCAGCCCAATGATGTTACTGCCGAACTCGTAGACACGACAGTGCAGCACATAAAAAAATACCATAAAATTGCAGATTTTTCATTAACCAATCAAAACGGGCAAATTATCACCCAGGAAGATTATAAAAACAAGATTTATGTAGCTGATTTCTTTTTCACTACCTGCCAAACCATTTGCCCAATAATGACAGACCATATGGTGAACGTTCAAGAAAAAGTAAAAAACAATCCTGAAATCATGCTACTTTCCCATACCGTCACACCAGATATCGATACCGTTGCACAACTTAAAAGATATGCCCAGGAAAAGGGTGTGGACGACACAAAATGGAACTTAGTGACCGGTGACAAAAAGGAAATTTACGACTTAGCCCGAAAATCATATCTCGCCGCTAAAGACACGCCTTATAATGAGTACGATTTAATACATACTGAAAACTTCGTTTTAGTAGATAAAAAGAGACGTATTCGTGGGTTTTACGATGGTACAGACCCCAAAGCCATTGAAGAATTAATGGACGATATTGAAATATTGCAAAAGGAAAAATAACACATTTCTTTAAACCGCTTCTAAAAGAATACTTTATCACTTTAAAACCTTGCAAAGCAAACCTAATTCCCTTACTTTTGCGTTGTTTAAAATCAATCTAAATAAAGATAATGCATACAATCGCCACTCTAAAAAAAGGGCAACGGGCTATCATCAAAGAGTTTTCGGTAGAACACGTTCCGCTTAAATTACTTGAAATGGGCTGCTTGCCCGGCAACGAAGTGGCATTGGTACAATCCGCCCCGTTTCAGGATCCTATGTACCTCAACATTAATGGCAGCCATTTAGCCATTAGAAAAGAAACCGCTGCACTTATTGAAATTGAATTATTGTAACCTATGGCCAGGCAAATTAATGTAGCTCTTATTGGAAACCCAAACACAGGAAAAACATCTGTTTTTAACCGTTTAACGGGTTTAAATCAAAAAGTAGGTAACTATCCAGGAATTACGGTTGAAAAAAAACAAGGCCTTTGTAAACTGGACCGAGGTTTAAAAGCCCATATTATCGACCTTCCCGGAACCTACAGTTTAAACGCCTCTTCAGTTGATGAAAATGTAGTCATTGAACTTTTATTGAACAAAAATGACAAGGATTTTCCAGATGTAGCGGTTGTGGTTGCCGATGTAGAAAATTTAAAAAGAAATTTACTTCTTTTCACCCAAATAAAAGATCTCGGCATTCCGGCTGTACTCGCCATCAATATGGCCGATAGAATGAAGCGGAAAGCCATTTCGTTGGATATCGAAGCACTTGAACAAAAGCTGGAAACCAAGATTGCGTTGGTAAGTTCGCGTAAAAATGAAGGATTTGACAATCTGAAAGAGCTTATTACAAATTATAGTTTGCTATCTACCAAACCATGTGTAAACGCTTCTAAAATTGCACCTGAGTATTTTGAAAGGCTGCGGAAAGCATTTCCAAATCAAGAGTTGTACAAACTTTGGCTGGTGATTACCCAAGACGTCAACTTCGGAAAACTAAACCGTAAAGAATTAAAAGAAGTCACCGATTTTCAAACAGAATCAAAAAGCAACCTGAAACGGCTTCAGCAAAAAGAAACCATTGCCCGCTATCAATTTATTAATGGTGTGCTAAAAGAAACACTTACAGTAGATACGGCAAATGCCAAGGACTTTAGGAGTAGAATGGACCGCATACTCACCCACAAAGTTTGGGGGTATGTAATATTTTTTTCCATTCTATTGTTAATTTTCCAAGCAATTTTCGATTGGAGCAGTTACCCAATGGATTTTATTGATAGCACTTTCGCTTCTTTGAGTGAATGGATAAAAAATTCGCTTCCGCCGGGCGACTTTACTAATTTGATTGCCGAAGGAATCATTCCCGGAATAGGTGGAATTGTCATTTTTATTCCACAGATTGCCTTTCTATTCCTCTTTATTTCCATTTTAGAAGAAACTGGTTACATGAGTCGTGTCGTATTTTTAATGGACCGAATTATGCGCCGTTTTGGATTGAGCGGTAAGAGTGTCGTTCCTTTAGTTTCGGGTACTGCTTGTGCTATTCCAGCGATTATGGCCACCCGAAACATTGAAAACTGGAAAGAACGATTAATCACTATTTTGGTTACTCCTTTTACCACATGTTCGGCCCGATTGCCAGTATATCTTATTATTATAGCTTTGGTAATTCCCGATGAACGGGTATTAGGAATATTCAGTTTACAAGGAATCACTTTGATGATTATGTACCTTATTGGGTTTGGCGCTGCAATTGGCTCGGCTTGGTTATTGGATAAATTCCTGAAAATACCTGGCCGCTCGTTTTTTGTTATTGAAATGCCTAATTACAAAATTCCGCTTCCTAAAAATGTATTGATTACCGTTGTTGAAAAAACCAAATCCTTTGTTTTAGGGGCTGGGAAAATCATTTTAGCTATTTCCATTATATTATGGGTATTAGCATCTTATGGACCTGGAGACTTTAATAACGCTGAAGAAATTGTAACTGCTGAAAGCAGTGGGCAAAACCTTACACAAGAAGAGCTGGACACTAAAATAGCTTCCTTTAAGTTAGAGAATTCTTATATTGGTATGATGGGTAAAGGCATTGAACCTGCAGTAAGACCTTTAGGGTATGATTGGAAAATAGGAATCGCGATTGTAAGTTCGTTTGCTGCCCGTGAAGTATTTGTAGGAACACTTGCCACTATTTATAGTGTAGGCAGTGAAGAAGAAGAAACTATTAAAAATCGTATGGCAGCCGAAACAAACCCTGTTTTAGGCACGCCGTTGTTCAATTTTGCGAGTGGTGTATCGCTATTACTGTTTTATGCTTTTGCAATGCAATGTATGAGCACCTTGGCTATTGTTAAACGGGAAACCAACAGTTGGAAATGGCCTATGTATCAATTGTTTATTATGAGTGGTATCGCTTATGTATTGGCATTGGCTGCCTTTCAACTATTGAAATAACTGAAAAATTCACCTAATGTTAGGTTATAAAACAGATTTCGACCAAAAAATGCTATTAAAAATTAAAATACGATAAAGATTATGCAGACGATATTGGTACTTATAACATTTTTAATCGCAGCAGGCTATTTGCTGAAAAAATTTGTCTGGAACCCTTTAACTGAAAAAAGAAGGCAAACCACTGCGGGCACACTCGATGGCGGTAACACTAAATGTGGTAAAAACGATTGTGGTTGCCATTAATTATCATACTCACAAACCAAAAGCGTATATCCATTTTCTTTTTTATCCCTTTCTGTATTTGGGTACGGAGTTACCTTTATTCCTTCTAACTTTACTTTTGAAGATGTAAAGAAAGTATGGTTTTTCTGTTCTTTAGGCTTTGCTTTGCCAAAAATTATAGTTTCTTCAACAGCTTTTTTTCCCTCTTCTTCAATTTTAACCTTTATCCTTACCCTACCTTCCCATACACAGGTAGTACTGGTAGGACAACGGGAATCTTCCAACACCTCTATAAATGTCACAGAGTAACCATTGGTTTCGACTGTTTCACCTAATTGTATTTTTATAGCGATTTTTGGCACATCTAAAGGTTTATCTGTGTTTTCTTGTGAAAAAGCCGTCGCTGTAACGACTAAAAGTAATAAAGCAACTATTTTTTTCATCGTAATTCTATTTTCAACTTTAAAGGTAAAGAAACATAATGACAAATAGATTAGCCAAGTCCTACATCTAATGTCATCATTATTATAAATCCTCCAATAAACCCAAGGGTTGCGATGTCTGCATTACCGGCTCGTTGTGTTTCAGGAACAACTTCTTCGATAACAACAAAAATCATAGCTCCTGCAGCAAAAGCCAGTGCATATGGCAAAATAGGCTGAAATGTCAGTACTGCCCAAGCTCCTAAAACAGCTGCAATAGGTTCTACAATCGCAGAAGATTGTCCGTACATAAAGCTTTTCTTTCTACTCATACCCATACCCCGTAATGGCATGGAGACGGCAATACCTTCGGGAAAGTTTTGCAAACCAATCCCCATTGCTAATGCAACAGCACCTCCAATAGTGGCTCCGTCAAACCCAGCAGCAACTCCTCCAAATAACACTCCCACAGCCAATCCTTCTGGGATGTTGTGTAGGGTTATGGCCAAAGTCAACAATGTTGTTTTATGCCAAGGCGTTTTAATTCCTTCTTTTTCAGATTCTTTAAAATTTATGTGTAAGTGAGGTAAAACCTTATCCAGCCCAAACAAAAACAGAGCCCCTAATAAAAATCCTACAGCCGCGGGAATTACCTTTACAAATCCTTCGCCAGGGCTCATCTCAATACCGGGTGCCAATAAACTCCAAAAACTTGCCGCTACCATAACGCCCCCTGTAAAACCAAGCATACCGTCTAGCGCCACACGGTTCATGTTTTTAAAAAAGAACACCAAAGACGCTCCTAATGCTGTTAAGCCCCAGGTAAACAAAGTAGCGTATAAAGCTGCTAAAATGGGATCTATTGATTCAAAATAGTCTATTATTTGTTCCATATATTAATTCGTTTGTACGTATAGGTTTTCAGCAGTTTTTTTCGATATAAAGGATTGGTCTTTTCCAACCAAAATAACCATAGAGCCGTCAAAAAACTCTTTCCCCAGTACCTTAATTTTTGTGCCGATTGTTATTTTTTTCTTATCTAAGTACTGTAAAAATTCAGCGCTAGATTCTTTAACCCCAACACAAACACCTCCTTGGTTTTTGTCTAAATCTGATAAGAGTTTCTTTTCAGTACGTTTAATATTTCCATGTTTATCGGGAATGGGGTCGCCGTGAGGGTCAAAATCGGGTTCACCTAAAAATTTATCTAACCTAGAAATTAACTCTTCAGAATGAATATGTTCTAATTGTTCTGCAATTTCGTGAACTTGATCCCAGTGAAAATTTAATTTATCTACCAAAAAAACTTCCCAAAGACGATGTTTCCGAATAATGGTCAAGGCTGTTTTCCTTCCTTTTTCCGTTAATGTAACGCCTTGGTACTTAATGTAATTCACCAAATCTTTTTCAGAAAGTTTTTTTACCATATCTGTTACCGAAGATGGCTTGGTCTCCATTTGCTCAGCAATAGCGTTGGTAGCAACCCCTGTAGCAGCAATTTTTTCTAAATGATAAATTGCCTTCAAATAATTTTCTTCCGAAAGACTGTATTTCATAAAACAAAAATACATTTTTAAATTTAATAAACAATATTTTAGTCTTATCTAAAATTTAATTTTAACTTTGCGCAAATTAAAATTAGCATACATGAAAATTATGAGGGTTTTACTATTTGTAATGATCACTTCTTGTACTTTAGCTCAAAAAGCAACACTAAAAGGAAAAATTAATACTGAATCCGGACCGCTTTCGTTCGCAACCATTCAATTAGAAGGCTTGGAAACTGTAGGAACAAACGCCAATGAAGACGGTACATATTTAATAAAACTTAAAGAAGGTGCTTATCAAATAACCGTTTCATCAGTTGGATATAAAACCATTTCTAAACAGATTCATATTTCAGAAGGTATCAACAAAAAGTCTTTTACGCTTACAGAAGACCTACTAGGTTTAGAGCAAATAGTCGTGAGTGCCACTCGAAACAGAGTAAACAGAAAAAAAGCCCCAGTAGTTGTATCTACATTGAACCCTAAATTATTAAAAGCAACCCAGTCGTTATCGCTTGCCGATGGTTTAAACTACGCACCAGGCGTACGCGTTGAAACCAATTGCCAAAATTGTGGTTTCACGCAGGTTCGTCTTAACGGGCTCGACGGAGGCTACACTCAAATATTAGTGAACAGCCGAGCTATATTTACTTCGCTTTTGGGTGTTTATGGACTGGAACAAATACCGACAAATACGATTGAACGTGTAGAAGTAGTGAGGAGCGGTGGTTCAGCTCTGTTTGGGTCCAATGCGATTGCCGGAACCGTAAATGTTATAACAAAAGACCCGGTTTTAAACACTTGGGAAATTGGAAGTTCACTTTCTCTTATTAATGGCGAACAACCAGATCGCGTCGTTAATTTTAATACCTCGGTAGTCGCAGACGATTTAAATAGCGGTATCACTCTTTTCGGAAATTACAGAAGCCGCGATGCGTATGATGCGAATGACGATGGTTTTACCGAAATTACAAAGCTTACCAATAACACCGTAGGTGCCAAAGCTTTTATTAAACCCTCTGACAGAAGTAGGATAACCGTTGACTTGACAGCTATTAGGGAATTTAGAAGAGGTGGAAATAAATTAGACTTAGCCCCTCAATTTACCGACATTACCGAACAATTAGACCACGATACTTTTACAGGTGGTGCTGAATATGAGTTAAATAGCCAAGATTACACTAATAAATATGCTATCTACACCTCAGCATCTTATACGCAACGCGACAGTTATTACGGTGGTTTAGGTGGTGGAAGAACCAAGCAAAACAGTATTCTAGCTAATAATGCTTTCGGAAATACTACAGATTTGGCGATTGTTAACGGAATTCAACATACCAAAACGTTTAAAAACGACGACGTTTTAACTTCGGGTGCAGAATATAATTATAGTACCACTGAAGATGTTATTGCAGGTTATAATCGATTAATTGATCAATCTGTTGGTAGTATAGGCATTTACAGTCAATACGAATGGAAGCCTACCGATAAATTTACCACTCTATTAGGCGCCAGGTTTGACAATGTAACCGTAAATGGGACCTACCAAGTTAACACCATTGAACGGAACGTAAACCTCAGTCAATCTTCATTGAGTCCGCGGGTAACGGTAGCCTATCAATTTACAGACGAATTAAAGTTTAGAGGTGGTTATGCACGTGGGTTTCGAGCCCCGCAAGCTTTTAATGAAGATTTGCATATTTCATCGGTTGGTGGTGAGCCGCAATTTGTTATCCTTTCTGAAAACTTAAAAACTGAATATTCCAATGCATATACAGCATCCTTAAACTATTCAAAAGACTTTAATAAGTTGCAAACCGATTTTTTACTGGAAGGCTTTTACACAGACCTGAAAGACCCTTTTACCATTGTAAGCACAGGAACGCCTTTGCCTAATGGTTCTATTTTAGAAGAAGTACGAAATGGATCAGGTGCTGAAGTATTTGGCGCCAATTTTGAAATAGGGCTTTCCCCTTCAAAAAAGTGGCAGTTTCAATTGGGTGGAACGGTTCAAGAATCTAAATACAAAGAACCTCAACTTTTATTTGAAAGTGACGGCACTGCAGGCGAAAATGATATTATAATTGATGAGTTTGTACGAAACCCAAACGTGTATGGATACGCCAATGCGTCTTGGATTCCTTCTGAAACGTTTAGACTTGACCTCACAGGAAATTATACTGGGGGCATGACGGTGCCACGCGTAATAAGTAATACAGGATTTTTAAAATTGAATGAAGTACATCCTTTTCTTGATATGAACATCAAATTTGACACCCATATAGATTTTTCTGAAGATTTTCAGACTACCTTTTCGGCTGGTATAAAAAACATATTTAATAGTTATCAGGATGATTTTGATAAAGGTCCCACGCGAGATTCAGATTATATCTATGGCCCTAACGCACCTCGAACTTTTTTTATAGGTATCACCTTCGGAAAACTACATTAAAATGAAGCAGACAATATTTTTAATAACGCTATTGGTTTTATTTTTTTCTTCTGAAGAAATTAAAGCTCAAAAACAGGAAACCATCAATTGGATTACATTTGAGGAATTAGATGACTCTCTTTCGGTTAAACCTAAGAAGGTCATGTTATTTTTCTATGCAGATTGGTGTGTGTACTGCAAAAAAATGGAGGAAGCAGCGTTTAAAAAACCTGAAATAATTAAAAAACTAAATAGAGATTATTACGTAGTAAAGTTAAATGCTGAAACAACTAAATCATTCGTCTTTGACAGTGTGGTTTTTAATAATACGGAAGCTAACACCAAACGAAATCCTATTCACGACATAGCAAAACTTTTCGCTTCTCGTGAAGGCATTCCTTTTTCATTGCCCGCTACTATTTTTCTAGATGAAGATTTTGCAGTAACCAACCGGTTTTTTGAGTATTTAAGTCCCAAAAAATTAATGGAAGTTATTACAGACCTATCGTCTTAAAACCCGCGTTCTTTCTGAAGCTGTTCATAGGCATCTTGCACTTTCCTGAATTTTTCTTCAGCACCTTTTTGATACGCCTCATCCATATGCTGTAGTTTATCAGGGTGATACTTTTTAGCCATGGTGCGGTATGCTTTTTTAATTTCAGCATCGGTGGCCGTTCGGTCAATTTCTAAAATTTTATAAGCGCTATCCGGATTTTTAAAGAACATAGCCTTAATACTTTCAAAATCACGCGCGCCAACACCCAAATACCCTGAAATCTCATTTATTTTCCGTACTTCAGGCTCACTCACGCGTCCATCGGCATTTGCAATGCTAAATAAAAAATGAAGTACTTGTAAACGAGATTCGTACCGCATTCGCTGCCGGAACATACTACAAATTTTTGCTGCAGAAATCTCCCGTTTTTTTATCACTTCATTAAAAACCCGGAACGTAGCATTTGCTCTTTCTCTTCCGTAAGCCTGCACGAAATACTTGCGTACATAATCCAATTCTTGTTGGCTTACATTACCATCTGCTTTAATGACTAAGGATGCCAATGAAAGCAAGTTCAGTTCAAAATCGGCCGGGGTAACACGTCCGCCTTGTTGCTGAAAGCTACGTTGAAAGCTTCCTTTAGATTTATTACTCCCTAAATAGTTATCTAATAAACTTCCTATAAAAAACCCTACGATAGCACCAGGAAATCGATACACCATATAGCCAATAAAAGCTGCAAACCAACGAATCATACTTTGTGTAATTTCTTTTAAAAATTGCGACCAAAGATAACCATTTCCTGCACTACCCAATAATGAACCTAACATTCATTATAAGGTATTTCAGACTTAGGGTTACTTAACCCTAAACCCATTAAAAATTAGTTATCTTTGTAAAAAATTGTTACACACTTAAATTGAACATATTATGTATCCACCGGAATTAGTAAAACCCATGCGTGAAGACCTTACCAACATTGGTTTTTCCGAATTATTCACTGAAGAAGATGTTAATCAAGCGCTACAAAAAGAAGGTACTACACTGGTTGTGGTAAATTCGGTTTGTGGTTGTGCGGCTGCCAATGCGCGTCCTGGAGCTCGTATGTCGCTTCAAAATGCAAAAACACCCGATAATTTAGTAACGGTTTTTGCAGGTGTTGACCGTGAAGCTGTTGATGCCGCAAGAGCACAAATGGTACCATTCCCACCAAGTTCGCCTTCTATGGCTTTGTTTAAGAATGGAGAATTAGTACACATGCTAGAACGCCATCATATTGAAGGCCGTCCAGCAGATATGATTGCTGAAAACTTAAAAGGAGCTTTTGACGAGCATTGTTAAGCCTTCTTTTTTAGCACATCGCAACGATTAAAAAATAAATTACTCCGCTTCTGAATATTTTTGGAAGCGGATTTTTTACTTTTGATAAACCATGAAACAGCTTTCGCATATTTTAAGTTATCCGCTATCGGTGATTTTTTACCTTTTTTTTGGGTTAAACCTTCTTATTTTTCACCCTATTCAATGGATTTGTCTTAATGTGTTTGGATACGAAGCCCATAAAAAGAGCGTGGATTATTTTAACTGGGTTATTTTACGGTGCCTAAATATAGTAGGAACTACTTTCAAGGTTACCATTAACAGTAGTATTCCTAATAATGTACCGATTATTTTGGTTTCAAACCATCAAAGTATGTGGGACATTCCGCCTATTATTTGGTTTCTACGAAAATATCACCCAAAGTTTATCTCTAAAATTGAATTGGGTAAAGGGATTCCTTCTATTTCATATAACTTAAAACACGGGGGTAGTGTTTTGATAGATAGAAAAAACCCAAGGCAAGCTGCCGGAGAAATCATTAAAATTGCTAAATACGTTTCAAAACATAACCGTAGTGTGGTTATTTTCCCAGAAGGAACCCGCAGTAAAGATGGGAACCCGAAGCCTTTCAGAAAAACAGGATTGCTTACTTTGTTTAAAAAAGCACCTGATGCGTATGTTTTGCCAGTAAGCATTAGTCATTCCTGGAAACTACAGCGTCATGGCATGTTCCCTATTCCTTTAGGTGTGCGTTTAGAATTAATAGTACATTCTTCTTTAAAAGTTTCAGAACACGAGCCTGAAGCGTTGATTGATTTGGTTGAAACACAAGTAAAATCCAGTATCACAGTTTAATGAAAAAATATTCTGAAACACTCATTGAAAACACCATAAGCTTTGTAAAAGAAGAATTGAAAAATGCTGAAGGCGGACACGATTGGTTTCATATTGAGCGTGTGTATAAAAATGCGATGCATATTTCAGAAACCGAACAGGCAAATTCTTTAATCGTTTCTTTAGGTGCATTGTTACACGATATTGCCGATTCAAAATTTCACGATGGTGATGAAGCGGTTGGACCCAAAAAAGCAACTGATTTTTTAACTTCGGAAGGTGTTTCCGAAGAAATTATTGAACACGTAGTGCAAATCATCAAAAATATTTCATTTAAAGGCGGAAATAAAGAACAAGCTTTTCATTCAAAAGAATTAGCAGTTGTTCAAGATGCAGATCGGTTAGATGCTTTGGGCGCCATTGGTATTGCCCGCACCTTTAATTATGGTGGCTTTAAAAACAGAAAACTCTATGACCCTGAAATAAAGCCTAATTTAGAAATGTCCCCGACAGAATATAAAGCTTCTACTGCTCCGACCATCAATCATTTTTATGAAAAATTATTGCTTTTAAAAGATAGGATGAATACCGAAACTGGTAAGCGTATTGCAACAGAAAGACATGTATTTATGGAAACTTTCCTGCAACAGTTTTATGCGGAATGGGAGGGCAAAAAATAGTATTTACTGTCTGTTCGAGCGCAGTCGAGAACTACAAGTACTCGACTGCGCTCGACCGGACAGGTTGATTGGTTTATCCTTTTACAGGAGTTGTTTTTTCAACCTTAAGGTGCTCTGCGAAAAAGCCCATCATAGCATTGTAAAGATCCAATCGATTTTCTTCTTTACCAAATCCGTGACCCTCATCATATTTTACCATATAAGGTACCTCTACACCTTTTGCTCTTAGGCTTTCAACAATTTGGTCTGCCTCATCAATATTTACACGTGGATCGTTTGCCCCTTGCACAACCAATAGTGGGTTTTTTATTTTGTCTACGTGCAATGCCGGTGAAATTTCGTCCATTATTGCTTTTTCTTCTGGTTTGTTAGGGTTGTACCAGATTTTATATAAAAGCTCTCTGTATTTTTCCCAGTATGGAGGAATGGTATTCATAAAGGTATTTAAATTACTTACCCCTACATAATCCACACCACAAGCATATTTGTCTGGTGTTTTTGTCATGCCGCGTAATACAGCATAACCCCCGTGGCTTCCACCATAAATTGCTACTCGATCTTTATCTATATATCCTTTTTCAATTACATAATCAACTCCGTCCTCTACATCGTCCATCGCTTTACGACCTATTTGTCCAAAACCGGCTTTTAAAAATTCTTTTCCGTACCCTCCAGACACTCTAAAATTTACGTGCAATGTTGCGTAACCACGACTTGCAAATAATTGTGCTTCTGGATTAAAGCCCCAATTATCACGAACACCTTGTGGACCTCCGTGAGGATTTACAATTAACGGTACTCTTTGTCCTTTTTTATAGTTATTGGGCAGTGTAATGTAACAGTGAATAGTAAGGCCATCACGACTCTTAAAAGTAATAGGCTTCATACTAGCCATATCTTCAGCTTTTAACTGTGGTAGTAATTTATACAATAAGGTTACACTGTCTTTTTCTACGTCATATAAATAATATTCACCAACTATTTTATCACTAGTAACGGCTACCATATATTTCGACTCATCATCCGTTCTTCCAACGGTAAAAAACTGCTTGTCACCAAACTCTTTTTGTAATCGTTTATAGACTTTTTTATACGTATCACTTACAGGAGTAATCACAGCTTTTTCGCCAGTATAGCTGAAATAATCTATTTCATAGTTACGTTTTCTGGAAAGTGAAATCCCAGAAACATCAAATGTATCGTTACTGAAAACAGTTTTTATTTTTTTGTCTTTCTTTAAATCGTACAGTTGGATTTCTATCTTATCACCATCTAGATTAGAGATTACATAAGCATCATCTGGGTTTTCGGTATTCGGATTAAAAGAAGAAATACCAAACGTATCGCCAAATTCAGTAAGCTTAACTTGCTTAAATTCGCCATCAATCTTATATAACAGTTCGGTTTTTACACCATCTACAATACGATTAATAGCTCGTAAATTACCTTTGCGATCAAAGTTATAACTAGCAACTGGTGGATCACCCGCTTGTACGGTGTACAATTTGGTTACTTCTCCAGTGTTAATATTAAGACGATATGGTTCTTCTTGTTGCAGGTTGTCTTTATTCATCTGCACAATAACGTGATCTTCATCCTCTTTTAAGCCTTCTATAATATTAACCCTCACACCTTCAAAAGGAGTAAGTTCCTTGTCATTTTCGCCCGTAACATTTACCCCATACACATGGTAATTTTCATCACCACCTTTATCTTGAAGATACAAAATACGGTCGTTGTTTGCCCAAGAAAATCCACGAATTAAATCTTCTTCTTGCTTTTTCAAAAGCGTTTCTTTTTGTGTTGCGGTTTCTTTTAAATATAAGTCACGCTCACCAGACTTTCTACGTTTCATATACGCGATGTATTTTTCGTCAGGGGAAAGCTTAAACGAAAAAGCTTCTGGAGTTGTAAAATAGTCTTCTACAGAGTATTTATAATCACCTTTTTCTTTTGCAGCGAGTTTATCTAACTCGGCATCAGTTGAAGGTAATGCTGTATTTCCAGGTTTTGTCTTTACAGTTTTACTTAAAGTTAGCGGATATTCTTGTCCCATTTGTTCGTATGTTCCTTTTATGCCGTTTTCAATCAATGTCCCGGTATAGGTCATTTGTAATTTGGCAGATTTAATTGTCACCGTTTCGTCCTGCAAAACTACCGAATCAAGTTCGATTCCCGAAGCGCCTTGCGCAGGAACATCTAGGGTTGCTTCGTAGCCTTCTTCAGTAGGTGCGATATTAATGATCAATTCCATTTGCATTCCCTGCACATCGAGGATGCCGCTGTAAGAGCCGTCTAATTTTTGAGCTTGTGCTGACGCTCCAAATAAGAGTATCGCCAGTACAATTGAATATTTTACTAGTGTTGTCATAATTTTGTTGTTTTAAAATATTAAAGTTACGATTAAATAAATTGCAACGCCTATCACAATTCCAATTCCGAATTTGATGAGCTTAATGCGTTTGTTGGTTTTTGTTTCCATAATTAATGGTGGTGTAAATGAATGTATTGGGTTATAAGATCGTTCCGTCCTTGATTTTTACGGTTTCGTTTTTCACGTCTGATTTGAAGTAAAAAGTGATAAAATCTACTGAATCATAATCTTCCACTTCGTCTATTAAAACATCATTTAATCTTTTTGCTTCTTTTTCTGCGGAAGATGTAAAATCGCAATTCAGTAATGTGAAGTTTAATTTAGTATTACTGATGCCATCATTTTTATTAAATTGAATTCCAGTATAACTATTTCCAGATTCTATACGCTCACAATTACAATTTTGCTGAAGTGTGGTTTCAATTGAATTGGTAAGTTTTGTATTAGACTTTACCATTTTGCCAATCCCGAAACCAAAAGAGATTCCTATTATAAAGCCTATCAATAATTTTAGGATTAACTTTTTTGTGCTTTTCGTTTTGTTTCGTGTTTTCATAATAAAAAGTTTAAGTGGTTACTTTCTGAAAACAAATCTGCAACACAAATCACAATATAAAAAGAGAAGCCACCCCAGTTTTAGGAAATTGGGGTGGCAACAAAACTGTGAAATACACTTTAAACAGTGGGTTTTAAGCTTTTTTATGAAATGATACTATCTAAAAAAAACGCAAACCCCATATTTATAAATTTAGGGTGTGAAAGGGGTTTTTAAGCAACATTTTTAATATTCTTGATGTAGAAAGAAGGGTTTAGCCCAGTATCTTTTTTGAAGTATTTTGTAAATGAGTCGGCAGATTTATAGCCTACTTCTTCAGCGATAGATTGAATGGAATACGATCTAAAAATAACATCGTCCTTTAACCGGACAATGGTATAATTAATACGAAGGTCATTAATATAAGTGTTGAAGTTTTTTCCGAAATGGGAATTAATCACTTTAGAAAGGTACGAAGTATTGGTGTTTATCTTTTTGGCAACATTGTACGAGTTGCAATCCTGTTTTAAAAAATACTCTTGTTTTTCCAGTTTTTTTAATCCGTCGAGTATTTGTTGTTTGGTTTCTTCAGGAACATCAGTACTGTTTTTTTCTTCCAGTACTTCGTCCTTGGTATCAATGATATCTTCGGGTTTCTCGGCAGCTTTAATTTTTGCCAATAAGGCTTCGAATTTTGCTTCGTTCGCTTTCTTGTTTCTGTAAAATTTCAGCAACAGAAACAGAAGTATTAAAATAATTATAGAGCCTCCCAATAATAAATAATTAAGTTTTGATTGGCTTTTCTCTTTTTCGGAAACCAAAGCATCAAAATCTTTTTTGAAAGCGGCTCTTTCTTTTTTAATAAAGCTTTCCTTGGCGCTTTCTTTTAATTTATTAAATTCAGCTTGTGTGGTAAGGTATTTTTCATAATAATAACTTGCCCTTTCAAAATCACCTGTGTGCTTATAGGCTTCGGCCAGCTTTTCGTAATAATCCCTCATGAAACCTTCTTCTACAGCAGTTACTTGATAATCATCAAGACCTTGCTGCAATATTCTAATTGCTTCATGATAGTTTTCTGCGCCAACCTCTATTTTACCAAAAGCATATGCTTTGTTTAGTTGTATTAAATCATATTCGCTAGGGCAAATCGTGTATGCTTTTCTATAAGCTTTTCTAGCAGTTTCAAACTTTTTTTCTTTATACGCTATCTCTGCATCTATACTATAAGAAAAGCCCAAATAGCAAGAGTCAAGTTCTTTTTCTTGAAATTGTTTAACGTATTCGTTATATAATTTTGCGGAGTCTAGTTGCTCTAATTTAATGTGTGAAAATGCTAAACTCCCATATAATGAAACAATAGCACTGTTCTTTTTTAGTTGAGTAAAATTTGAATCTAACGGCTTGTTCTGGTAATATTTTAGTGATTTTTTGCGAATGGCTATAGCTTTTTCGGTATTTCCGCTTAAATCTTGAACGCTAGCTATTTTATTAAGTGCGGTTTCCCTGTACTGTTCATCATTTTGAGCTTTTGCAAGTTTTAACAACTCGTTATAATAGTACAATTGTTTATCAACGGTTGTCGCTATTTTTTGCAGATCTCCAAGCAGTATAAGTGCTCTCATCTCCATTTTTGGGAGGTTGTTTTCTCGGGCATAGGCAAGTGTTTTTTCAGATTGTTCATTGGCCTCTTTATACATTCTGAAATTAACATAGATTAAGGCTACAGATTCCATCCCTAACCATTCTTCAGTTTTGTCACCTTCTCTTTTTCCCTTTAAAATATAAGCTTCAGAAGCTTTGATAGCTTTCGGCATATTAGAAAACTCATATTTATGAATGGAGTCCCTAATAGCATCAAAAGACAATCGAGATAGCTCTTCTTCAGTCTGCGAAAATGAATAAGATACAAGTGTGACAGCGAAAAAAAGAAATAGGTAATTTCTCATAAATTGTAAGTAGCCAAAAACGGAATTTTGTAACAATAAAACTCAAAGATACCAATTAAAACAAACGCATTTGCGGGTTTTTCAGGTCTAAATAATGTTTCGTTTCTAAAGATGGTATTTCTCTACCTTTTAAGTACTTGTTTTTTGCAATCGCCATTGTGTTTTTAACCTGTGTAGCAATTGTTCCTTCGCCGCGCATGCGTCTGCCCCATTGGCTATCGTTTAACGCGCCTCCGTGACATTCGGCGATTTGGTTGAGGATTTTATCGGCACGGTCTGGGATGGTTTTACGGGCCCAATCTTCAAAAATCGTGGCTATTTGTCCATTAAGTCGAACAATAGTATAGGAAACCCCTTTTGCCCCTAATTCGGAAACTTTCTTAACTAACGGAAGAATTTCATGACTGTTTAATGAAGGAATAATTGGCGCCATCATGACCCGAACCGGAATTCCGTTTTCTGAAAGCACCTCAACCGCTTTTAACCGTTGTTTAATACTTGCCGTTCGAGGTTCTAATAAGCGACGGGTTTCTTCTGAAAGAGAGGTAATTGAAATATTTACTGAAATAATATTCAGTTTTGCCATTTCTTTCAGGATATCTAAGTCGCGTAATAACAAAGCATTTTTGGTAATAATACCTGTTGGGTGTTTCCATTTTAGCATTACATCAAGACATTTTCGAGTTATCTGAAGTTTACGCTCAATGGGTTGATAGCAATCAGTATTTCCGCTAAAGACGATGGTATTTGGTTCCCAGGATTTGCTTTTCAGTTTTTTTTCTAAAAGCTCTGGGGCATTCTTTTTAACTAAAATGGTTCGTTCAAAATCGAGACCAGCACCGTAGCCCCAATATTCGTGGCTATTGCGAGCGTAACAATACACACAACCGTGTTCGCAACCTTGATACGGATTTGCCGAATAGCCCATACCAACATCAGGGCTATCTACTTTGTTTACAAAGGTTTTAGGAAACACATCGATGTACTTTGTTTTGTTGGCATCGGCTTCTTCACCTTCAGCTTCGCAGTAATTTAAAAAGTCGTCACGAAGTTCGTGGCTTAATTCAAAAAACCGATTGTGAACACGCTTTTGCGCACCGCGACCTTTTATGTGGTTTTCAGAATTGGACATAAAAAAACTTTGAAGTGATTGAATACTTCAAAGTTAATTATATTATTGGAAATATTCCGTTTTAAATTGGAATAATTCCGTTTTAGTTGGTTGCTTTCTCAAACACTTCCTTTCCACCAACTACAGGAATTTCAATACTGGTCTCGTCAAGGTCAATAGTCAATTCGGTACCTGGTTTTGGCAAGAGCGTGAATTTATTATCACTTGAAAAAATCATTAATCCAATTTGTTGCCCAGCAGGAATTACCTGATCATCTGGGATAAGGTCGAAAGATAGTTCGTAAAACTTGCCAGGTTTAAGCGGCTCACTCTCGGTAAGCGATTTGTGATTCTGTGGGTCTGCCCAACCTCTTGTAATGATATTTTCGGTCATTTTTGCCTTTTTATCTTTGTTCCAAGGCAAAGAAACCATCCAAACAGAAAGATTTGCTGCAGGTTTGCTACTGGCCAATTTAATTGTAAGCGTTGATAATCCAGAGAGATGGATGTCTTCTTTTAAAATTGGGGTAACAAATAATAAACGATGATCAGAATTTGCTAATTGTGCCAATGAATCGCCAGACAAAGTATAATCATCTATCAAGGTTTGTTTGCCTTGTTTTTTTATTTTTTCAGTATTCAATAAACCTACCTTACGTCCATCTTTTTGTAAGTATAATGTAACATCTTCAGCATCGGGGTTTGGGTAATTTTCATAAGCTGTTGGGTTGTCATTTTTGTCGTTTTCCCTTACAATGTATGCTTTTGGGCCTTTTTCGGCTCCGTTATCAATACCAAAAAGATATTTTGTAAACCAACGGTTCATCATCGATATTGGAGGTGGCCCACCGTGGCCGTATTGATGATAGTAAATTTTTGCAGGCAGTCCCATTTCTTCCGCAGCTTTGTAGATACGGTAGCTATGCTCGGGCATTACGTTCCAATCGTTGAAACCATGGGACATAAATAAAGCGGCCTTCATGGGTTTCATATCGTTTAAATAATCACGGCCTGCCCAGAATTCGTTGTAATCACCTGTTTTACGGTCAATACCGTTTCGTATTTCGGTGTCGCGATATACAGAATCGGCATATGCTCGTTTAGATTCATCACCGCTATTGATAAAATCATAAAGCACATCAACATCTTCTCCTAAATATCCGCCTGGCGAACGTACCAATCCATTCGATCTATAATAATGATAATAAGAAGTGTTTGGTGCAATGGGAATAATCGCTTCCAAGCCTTCAACACCTGTAGTGGCTGCTGCGAGCGGAAGTGTTCCGTTATACGATGTTCCTGTCATCCCAACTTTCCCAGTAGTCCAGTACGCTTTTACTTCTTCATCTCCGTAAGGTGTTTTGTATCCTTTTGCACGTCCGTTAAGCCAATCGATTATAGCTTTTGGCGCCAAAGATTCATTATCACCACCAACTGTTGGTGAACCTTGCGAAAGCCCTGTTCCTGGCGATGAAGAATGCACCACAATATACCCTCTAGGCACCCATGTACGTATTTTTGAGTTTGAAATAATAGGCCGCTCTCCTCTTCTCGTTACAGAAGGATGAACTATTTCTTTTCCTGAAGCTCCTAATTCGTGATGTACGTCATGAAAAGCACCCTCTACATTTGGCGCAACGCCTGCAAAATAGGGACTCGACTCATATACCACAGGAAGTTTTAACCCTTCCGTTTCTGTCTGCTTAGGCCGTGTTACAGCTACGTGCATACGGTCTGGCTTATTATCACCATCGGTGTCGAAGGTGGTTTCTACCCAAAGGTCTTCACGTATCCAGTCTTTCGGGTTTTCAAAAGCCGGAACAATCTGTGCTTCGCCATCTTTAAAAGTGGGTTTTGCATTTTCTTGGGCAATCAAAGTACATGTAAATGCACCGATAATTAATAGTAGAAAATATTTTTTCATAGTGTTTAAATTTAATTATTGCCCAGGAAATTTCGGTTTACGTTTTTCCAAAAAAGCACTTGTTCCTTCTTTAAAATCTGCTGTACCGAAGCATTTTCCAAATTCGGTGATTTCGGTTTCAAAACCATTTTCACCTTCTTCAAAACCTGCGTTAATTGATGAAATTGCGGAAGCGATTGCTACTGAAGAGTTTTTCATTATTTTTCCAGCAATTTTTTCAGCTAAAGCCATTAGCTCTTCTTGTGACGTTACGTGGTTTACCAACCCGTATTCCAATGCTTGAGCAGCATCAATCATTCCAGCAGTCATAATCATTTCCATAGCACGGCCTTTTCCTACCAACTGTGGCAAACGTTGCGTACCACCATAACCAGGGATAACTCCCAATGAAACTTCAGGAAGTCCCATTTTAGCATTATCGCTAGCAATTCTAAAATGTGCCGCCATCGCCAATTCCAGTCCGCCACCTAAGGCGAAGCCATTGACCACTGCAATTACGGGCGTAGAAAGATGCGCTACAAAATCGAACAACTTTGCTTGACCTTTTGCTGCCAATTGTTCTCCTTGTACTACGGAATACCCTGCAAACTCACTAATATCTGCTCCTGCAACAAAAGCCTTTTCACCACTTCCGGTAATGATAATTACTTTGGTGTTAAAATCATCTTCAGCTTTTTTAAACGCTTCGTGAAGCTCTTTAATGGTAGCTTGGTTAAGGGCGTTCAATTTTTTGGGACGGTCTATTGTAATGGTTGTAATACCGTTCTCACGATTATAGGTTAAATTCTTAAAATTCATAGTGTGTTTTTTTGTTATGGTAAAAATACGAAAATGCTTATAACTGTCTCTTAAACCGAACGGTAAATGTAGCTCCTTCTCCCTCTTCAGATTTTAAGTTTATTGTGCCTCCATATGTTTCTACAATATTTTTTACCATAGCCAAACCTAGTCCCATGCCGCTGGATTTGGTTGTAAACTTTGGTTCAAAAACTTTTTCTTTATTGTTTTCTGAAATACCCGGGCCATTATCGCTAACACGCACACAAACAAACTCTCCTTCTGATGCTACCGTAACTTTAATTAACGGTATTTCTGGCTTAGTCTGCTCAATAGCCTGAATGCTGTTTTTAACTAAGTTGGTAACCACGCGTATTAACTGCGTTCGGTCAAATTTGGCGATGATTTCTTTTTCTTCGGAATGAAATTCAATATACCCTTCATTAAAAATATCGAGCGCCAGCTTGGTTATTTTTACCACATTGAGTGTTTCATCTTGTTGGGCGGGCATTTTCGCATAGTTTGAAAATGCTTCGGCAATAGAACTCATGGTGTCGATTTGCTGAATAAGTGTTTTGCTGTATTCGTCTAATCGTTCTTCTATATTTGGATCGTTTTGATTAAACTTCCGCTGAAAACTTTGTACCGTCAGCCGCATGGGTGTCAACGGATTTTTAATTTCATGTGCCACTTGTTTTGCCATTTCGCGCCAAGCGGCTTCACGCTCACTGGTTGCCAATTGTGCAGCACTATTTTCAAGCTCCTCAATCATTCCGTTATAGGCATTTACCAATGTTGAAATTTCTTCGGTAGTGGAATCGATTACTATTTTTTTGTTGCGTTTGTTCAGCCGGGTTTCGGTTATCTTTTCACTAATGGTATTTAATGACTTTGTAATGTATTTTGAAAGAAAATAGGCCAAGGCAATGGCTATCAACAACATTAACAAATATGCCATCCCCAAACGGCTTAAGTTTTGTTTCAGTTCCTTTTTAATGAAACCATCATCTTCAATATAAGGAAGGTTGAGTATTGCCAAAGGTTTAAAATAGTTGTCTGTTATGTATGAATAAGAGGATTGAAACTCTTGCCCATCTTCAGTAAAATTTTTTACAAAATGTTTATTTGATGAATTTCGCAACTCACTTAAAGCGTAATCTGGCATCTTTTGATTTGAGGTGTCTTTTAAAAAAGAGGCTTTTGAAGATTTTAAAAGATTTCCATCAAGATCATATAAATAAATTTCGAGGTTATGGATTTCCTTTATTTCATAAATTTCATCTTTAAAAATAAGCGGGATTTTATCCGTTTCAACAGGATAGGTTGTTTCTTTTAAAACGTAATTTATATTTTCACGAATAGCTGTTTCCTTTCGTTCCAAGCGGTCGCGATGGTAATCTTTTGCTTCTTCCCGGTATTGATACACCGTTACCAAAGCAATTAAAATAGAAGCCCCAACCACCAACAAGAGCATGGAAAAGAAAATACGATTGCGCAGGGAGTGCTTAAATAGTTTCATGAAGTGTATTTCTAAACGAAAGATAACAATAATTGCACCAATTTTCTTCCGAAGAAAAGCAACAGTTTATTTTTCGCGAAGTCGTTTATAAAATTTGTAGCCCAACATTAGTAAAATTGAGAATGCAATGATGCCTAAAACACCATAAATCCAGTTTACAGCATTACGCAACATTACTAAAAAGATGACAGCGAAAAGTATGATGGTTGCGCCTTCATTAAATAATCGCATAAAATTTGAGGAGTGTTTTACAATACCTTTTTGAAGCTGTTTGTAAATTTGGTGGCATTTTAAATGGTACAAAATCAAAAGGAACACAAATCCTAATTTTACTTGCATCCAAGCATCGGTTAAGTAAAATGGTCGCAGCGAAATTAGCCAAATGGCAAAGCCGGTAGCCAATATTGCCGAAGGCCATGTGATAATTGTCCAGAGCCGATTGGCCATGATTTTGAGTTGCTTTCCTAAAATTTCTTTTTCGGGCGAAGGTTTTTCTGAAGCTTCAATTTGATATACAAAAAGCCGGACGATGTAAAATAATCCCGCAAACCAGGTAATTACAAAAATTAAATGCAGGGCTTTTATATAGTTGTATTCCATCGCGACAAAGATAATTAAATAAAGGTTTTTAATACTTTGTCAATTGTCGGCAACCTTATTTTTTTATAAACTTTTTGACTGTGTGCCCTTTTGATGATTTAATTTGTATGAAATAGATGCCTGTCTCCAAGCTTGAAACAGTAAGTCCATTTTGAAAGTCAACTTCTTTCATGACTAGTTTGCCAAGGGAATCAAAAATCTGAACGGAATCTATAATAGCGTTAGTAGTTTTAATGAATAACTTGTCGTCCACAGGGTTTGGATACATATAAAATTTTGGGACTGTTTCTTCATTGGTTGCTAAAACGGGGAAGTTTCTAAAATTAAATGTAAAACCAGGTGTTAAGTCAAAAGAAAAACTGGCTTCTCCAGATGATGAATTTTCATCAACCAAAAAATATAATTCACCATTTTCATCCATAAACTGAGAAAAATAATAGTTTTCAAGGCCATTATGGTATTCGCATATTTCTCCGGTTTCCTGAAAATCATTAGCTATCAATCTTGCTCCAGAAAAATTATCGTTGGTGTAAAAAAACTGGCCACTAAAATCATTACAGGAACCGGTTCCTGTAAATGATAAATCTTGATTTATTGTTAGGGTTGGGCTTATAGGAGGGTTATAATTAGCAATGTAATCACTATCCTCACCAAGATCAGCATCCATCGAATGTAGGTGCCAGGTTCTCAATAAAGCTTCATCGGGCATGCCAATAGGGGTGTTTACATAAAAAGCTACATTACCTTCACTATCAGTTAAGCGCAAGCTTTTATAATCATATAATGAAGAAGCAAAATAATCATATGTAAAGGTTTTTAAATCGAACGTTTCAGTAGTCAAAAAGTCCTGAAAATATAGATTTTCATAATAGCAATTAGGCACATCGCAGTCAAGTAAACTTATTGAAATATCTGTAAACGTAAAGGTGTCACCAGAAAAAGTAATTTCACCAATAAGTCCATTTTGTACGCCATTTGCATGTGCCGAATAACTAGAGCCGTTGTCTTCAAAATTAATATTGCTTATAACTCCTAAAGGAGAGTAATTAGAATCTCCTTCTAATTTTAAAAATCTTAAATGCCAGGTTTCTTCAAAAATCTCTGGAATTTGACCATAGGTAGTATATGCAATAAATACCAAGAGAAGAGTAGTTAGTTTTTTCATGGTTAGTTGATTGGTTGAATACTTAAATATACTAAAAATCAACTAATCAATGTCTTCCTAACCTCCCGATTCAGAAAATATCCGGTTACAATTGTGGATAATAAATCGGCGATGGGAAAAGATATCCAAACGCCCAATTCGCCAAAAAAGTTAGGCAAAATCAATATCAACGGAATAAAGAAAAATCCTTGTCTGGTAAGTGTGAGTAACAAAGCTGGCGTTGCTTTTCCAATGGCCTGAAAATAAGCCGAACCTATTAATTGAATGGCAATTATAGGGATTGCCAAAAACACGCAGCGCATTGCTGAAGGCGTTTCAGCCAAAATAACTTCATCTGTTGTAAATACCGAAACGATAGCTTCAGGAAAAGCCATAATCAAGATAAAAATCACCAAAGCAAGTAAACCAGCATACTTTATGGCTTTATTGATACTTTCCCTAACCCTAGGGAACTTATGTGCCCCATAATTATATCCGGCAATGGGTAAAAATCCTTGCGTAACACCTAAAACAGGGAACAAAGCGAACATGAGCATCCGCCCAATTATTCCGTACATTGTCACCGAAGCTTCGCCTCCTAAACTAAAAAGGATGTTGTTCATCAATAAATACGTAATGCTTACCACAGCTTGTCGTGCTAGGGTTACAAAACCTAAAGCGGACATTTCTTTTAATATAGCTTTATTAAGTCCAAAGTGTGAAAAACTAATCCGTAGTTCAGATCGGTCACTTAAAAAGAACCAAAGGATAAAAAGAAAGCATAATACGTACGAAACCGTCGAAGCCCAAGCAGCACCGGCCATTCCCATATCGAATACATAAATTAAAATATAATCCAAAAATAGATTACCAACCGATGGGATGATCATGGCAATCATGGCAATTTTTGGCTTTCCTTCGGCACGTATTACGTTGTTCCCCATCATGGAAAGAGCTAAAACAGGAACGCCATAGAGTACAATGCGATAGTAAATTTTAGCAGGTTCAAAAATGTCACCTTTTCCGCCAAAAGCAGGGATTAGCTCATTTACAAAGTATAGGCCTATAATTACCATAAAAACAGTAACCAAGATGGTGACCGTTATTTGGTTCCCGAAGGTTTTCAGGGCTTTTTCTTTGTTGTTAGCCCCTAAGGCTCTAGATATGATGGAAGAACCACCAATACCAATGGCCATTCCCAAAGCGGCAATAAAAAATGAAACCGGTAGTACCACATTAATAGCTGCAATGGCGATGGAACCAATCCAGTTTCCTACAAAAATAGTATCGACAAGAATGTTTAATGACATTACCAATATACCTATTGAAGCAGGAACAGACTGCTTTACCAATAGTTTACTAATCGGCTCTGTGCCTAAGCTGGCCGAACGGTTTTGTAATGCCATTAAGTAAGTAAGTTAAGTTTATGCTATTGCCTTGTCCACATCGACAATGCGCCATTCGTCGATCCAGCCGGCTAATAATTCAGCAAAATCATCTCGATCATTCAAACAGGGAATGGTCGTAAATTCTTTTCCTCCGGTTTCGTGGAAAATTTCTTCTCCCTCCATAGCGATTTCTTCTAAAGTTTCAAGACAATCGCTTACAAAAGCCGGTGTTACAATTGCTAATTTTTTAATCCCAGCTTTGCCCATACGTTCTATCGTCCTATCTGTATAGGGTTGCAACCACGGATCAAAACCTAAACGGGATTGAAAGGAAACGGAATAACTATTCTCTTTTAAACCCAGTTTTTCAGCAACCAATCGTGTGGTTTCATAACATTGATGGCGATAGCAATATTGATGCGCTTTTGAAGGTGTTATGCAGCAAGAGCCATCAATTTTACAATGGCTGTTTGTTATATCACTCTTTCTAATGTGTCGTTCTGGAACACCATGATAACTGAACAGCAAATGTTCGTAATCTAACTCTTTTATATGCTCTTGAATACTTTTAGAAAGCACTTCAATATACTCTGGCCTATTGTAAAATGCAGGTAATGATGAAATTTTTAACTGCGGAAAAAATTCTTTTTGAAGTTCTTCTACTTTTACATTTATCGTTTCGGTAGTTGCCATGGCAAATTGTGGATACAAAGGAATTACCAAAACCTCATCCACATTTTGATCTACAAGTTCTTGCAAACCTTTTTTCAAAGTCATACTCCCATAGCGCATAGACAAAGCAACGGGAATCGTAGTTTTCTCCTGAACTTTTTTCTGAAGGCGTTCTGAAAGAACAATTAAAGGCGATCCTTCATCCCACCAAATTTTTTGATAAGCTTCGGCACTTTTTTTGGGTCGCGTGTTTAATATAATACCCCGAACCAATAAAATACGTGCCCATTTTGGAACATCGATCACTCGGGGATCCATTAAAAACTCGTCAAGATATTTTTTAACATCCTTAGGGTTAGTGCTATCTGGTGACCCAAGATTAACAAGGAGAACTCCTTTTTTCATATCAAATTTTTCTTTTGTAAAATTACTCGTATTAAAATGATTTTTCAAACTCCTAAAACATATAATAACTATGAAGTTATTGGTGTTCCTTATGCTGAAAGACTCATTAAATATTTTTTAGGTGTGGTACCGTATTTTTTCTTAAAAGCTGCAATAAAATGACTGGCAGTACTGTACCCAACTCTTAAACCAACCTCGTTAACATTGTGAGAACCGCTAGCCAATAACTGCCGCGCCACTTCCATTTTATAATCAAATAAAAAACTAAAAACCGAATCTCCATAAATTTGCTTAAACCCTTCTTTCAGCTTATTGATAGGCAAATTAATCTCATCGGCCAGCTCTTGCAGCGTTGGAGGCTCTGTCATATTTGATATAATAATTTGTTTGGCTCTTTTTATTTTGGTCACGTTATCTTCATCGGCTAAAAAAGGACATTGCTCGACATCCAAATCGGCCGGCCTATTAAAATAAAGGCTTAGCAGCTCATAAACTTTCCCTTTAAAATATAGGGGTTTTACCGAAGGATGCAAGTTGTAATTCATTAATTGATTAAGAACAATCGCCATCGACGGCGATATACTTGCATCTTTGTAGTACTTTCTGTCCTTATTTTCGTCACTTAAAAAGGTTATGTAATTGGCTTCGGTGGAAAACAACGCATGAAACTTTTCAATGGGAAGCAAGACCGAAAGCAACCAAGAATGCGGCGGAACATTTATATGTAAAGGCAAATCGCGCTGTGGATTATATAACAATAATGAGTTTTCTTCGCTAAGTGGCAGTTTGTAATTTCCTTCATTAAAAAGAAAGCTTGCCGATCCCTTTATGCAAAAATGAAACTGAATAAAATTAGATCCAATTTCTCGTTTAAAAGTCTGGCTTTCATCAGTTTCATTATTAAATTTTAAAATAAAAAATCCTTCAGAAATAAGGGTTTCATCATAAAATCCTTCAGCGACATTTTTTTCAGAAATCATAATAAGTTTTTAGCTCTTTATTTAGAATTATTCTAAACAGCACAATAAAATCACTGCTCGAACGATGCGAAATTAGGGCATTTATATGACAAATGTCATATTTTAATAGAAATTAACACCGTTCGATATAATTGATACCGCAAGCGTTATTTTTTGACTATTATTGCCCTTACATTTGCGCCGTTAGGTATGAAAAGAATTAATAATACACCTTTATCAACTTCTGAAGGGAATTTTTACGCTATTGGTCTTAATTATAAAAAGGCCGATGCTGAAATCCGTGGTCATTTCAGTATTAATGACACAGCACAGACCAACATTCTAAAGCAAGCAAAACAAGATGGTATTCCGTCTTTAACGGTTATTTCAACGTGTAACCGTACCGAATTGTATGGCTTTGCGCAACATCCCTTCCAGCTTATTAAATTATTGTGCGAACATACACATGGTACTGTTGAAGAGTTTGAAAAAGTAGCTTACATCCATAAAAACAGTGAGGCTGTTTCGCACTTATTTAATGTAGGCACAGGATTGGATAGTCAGATTTTAGGTGATTTTGAAATTATAAGCCAATTACGCACCGGGTTTCGCCGTTCAAAAAAACACGGATTGCTCAATGCGTATATGGAACGGTTGATCAATGCCGTGATCCAGGCTAGTAAACGTATTAAAAATGAAACTGAAATCTCAACGGGTGCCACTTCAGTTAGTTTTGCTGCTGTTCAGTATATAATGGCACACGTTCCATATGTTTCAGAAAAAAACATTTTACTCTTCGGAACCGGAAAAATAGGAAGAAACACCTGCGAAAACTTAATTAAGCACACCAAAAACGAGCATATTACGCTCATTAACCGAACAAAGGAACGCGCTGAAAAAATTGCCGGAAAATTCAACCTTATCGTTAAAGATTACGCCGATATACAAAGTGAATTAGCACAGACCGATGTCCTAATAGTTGCTACTGGCGCACAGCAGCCTACTATTTCAAAAGAATTATTGTTTATAAAGAAACCGCTGTTAATTTTAGATCTTTCCATTCCGCGGAATGTTTCAGAAGATGTAAAAGAAAACGAATTGGTTACATTGGTTCATTTAGACGAATTATCTTCCGTTACCAACCAAACATTGCAACACCGTGCCGAGCAGATTCCGGTTGCCAAGGAGATAATCCAAGAGATTGAATCTGAATTTATCACTTGGGTGCGTAACCGTCATTTTATACCGACTGTAAAAGCGTTAAAAACGAAACTAACACAAATTAAGGCGGGTGAAATTGATTACCACCGCAAAAAAATAAGTGACTTCAATGAAGAGCAAGCTGAAATTATCAGCGACCGAATCATTCAAAAAATCACAACCCAAGTTGTAAACCACCTGAAACAAGCAAATGGTTCGACAGAAGAACACCTACAGATGCTGGAAACCATGTTTCAGTTAGAAGAAAGCGAACGTGAATAAAACCATCCGAATCGGTACCCGCGACAGCGAATTAGCACTTTGGCAAGCTAAAACCGTACAATCTCAACTAGAATCTTTTGGGTATAAAACTGAATTAGTCCCTGTAAAATCCACGGGCGATTTGGTATTAGACCAACCTTTATATGAAATGGGAATCACGGGTATTTTTACCAAAACCCTAGACGTTGCCATGCTCAACGGAACGGTTGATATTGCCGTACATAGTATGAAAGACGTTCCCACTCATTTACCAAAAGGAATCGTGCAAACTGCTGTGTTACCAAGAGCAACATCGACTGATATTTTGGCAACAAAAGGCAACTTTGATCCTGAACAACCTTGTACCATTGCCACGGGGAGCCTTCGCCGAAAAGCACAATGGCTTAACCGTTATCCAAACCACACCGTAGTCGATTTACGCGGAAATGTAAACACTCGATTACAAAAACTTCAAGACAATGATTGGCAAGGTGCCATTTTTGCAAAAGCTGGCTTGGAACGTATAAACGTATTGCCCAATAACTTTGAATCTTTAGATTGGATGATACCCGCTCCCGCGCAAGGTGCTATGGTGATTGTAGCCTTAAAAAAAGATGAATTTAGCATAGAAGCTACTTCAAAATTAAATAATACCGAAGCCGATATTTGCACTTATATTGAACGTTCTTTTCTACAGAAATTAGAAGGTGGTTGTACTGCTCCTATTGGTGCATTGGCCACGTGTATTGATGATACCATTCAGTTTAAAGGGGTATTGTTTTCTTTAGACGGGCAAACAAAGTTAGAAGTCGCCAAGGATTGTTCTAAAGCTGATTACAAATCTTTAGGAACTAGCTGTGCTGATGAAATTTTAGCCAATGGCGGAAAGGAATTAATGGCGATTATAAAGTCTAAAATAGAAAACTAGACACTTTATGAAATCCATTCTTTCCACAAAAAAGTTCACCCTTGCTCAAAAAGAGCTGCTTCTAAACTCAGGTTTAACTTTCGTGGAATACAACGCCATTTCTATTGATTTTGTACCATTTAATGCTCCGAAACAGATTGAAAATGCCATTTTTACGAGTAAAAATGCTGTAAAAGCTGTTTTTTCCATTAAAAAGAGAACTCCTGAAATTAAAAATTGCTTTTGTGTAGGTGAAAAAACAAAGGTGCTTTTAGAGAAAAATGGTCAAAAAGTGGTGAAAACCACTCAATATGGTTCAGAAATGGCTGATTATTTGATTAAAAATCATAAAAACGATACATTTTACTTTTTCTGCGGAAATAAACGGTTAGAAACCATTCCGAAGGCTTTAAAAGAAGAAAATATTACGTTTTCAGAAATTGAAACTTACGAAACAGTATTAAATCCGAAACATTTTCAACGTCAGTTCGATGGTGTTTTGTTTTTCAGTCCCAGTGCGGTACAAAGTTTTGTTTCAGAAAATAAATTAAAAAACTCAATTGCTTTCTGCATTGGTACAACCACAGCGGCAGAGGCAAAAAAACATACCGAAAATGTCGTGATTGCTAATTCAACTTCGGTTGAAAGTGTGATTGCTAAAACGGTTAAAACATTAAAAAACTATGATTAAAAACGATTTATTTCTACGGGCTTTAAAAGGGGAAACAGTAGAGCGCCCCCCGGTTTGGATGATGCGGCAAGCAGGGCGTTACCTTCCTGAATTTATGGAAATAAAAGCCAAATACGACTTTTTTACACGTTGTCAAACCCCTGAGCTTGCCAGTGAAATTACCGTACAACCCATTCGTAGATATGGTATGGATGCAGCTATTTTGTTTTGTGATATTTTAGTAATTCCACAAGCCATGAATATCGAGGTAGAAATGAAACCCGGTGTTGGGCCTTGGCTTCCAAACCCGATACGTGGCGAAAAAGACCTAGATAGTGTTATTGTTCCCGACATTCAAGACACACTAGGCTATGTGATGGACGCCATTAAAATGACTAAGGAAAAGTTAGATGATGAAATTCCGTTAATTGGTTTTGCCGGAAGTCCTTGGACCATTTTATGTTATTGTGTGCAAGGTCAAGGGTCGAAAAACTTTGATAAAGCAAAAGAATTTTGTTTCACGCAACCCGTTGCAGCGCACACTTTACTACAAAGAATAACCGATACTACAATTGCGTACTTAAAAGAAAAAGTAAAGGCAGGAGTTAATGCGGTGCAGGTTTTTGATAGCTGGGGCGGCATGTTATCACCTACCGATTATCAAGAATTTAGTTGGAAGTACATCCAGCAGATTATCGATGCTTTAAAAGACGAAGCACCTGTTATTGCCTTCGGAAAAGGTTGTTGGTTTGCTTTAGATACCATGGCGACAAGTGGCGCATCTGCTTTGGGCGTTGATTGGACGTGCGACCCACAAACAGCTAGAAAATTGACCGGAGGAAATATTACCTTACAAGGAAACTTTGATCCTACGCGTTTGTTTAGCCCACCATCTGAAATAAAAAAGATGGTTACACAAATGATTAACGACTTCGGAAAAGATAAATACATTGTAAACTTAGGCCACGGAATTTTACCTAACATCCCAGTAGAAAATGCCGGTGCTTTTATTGAAGCGGTTAAAGAATACAAAGCCGAATCATGAATGTTTTAAAACGCATCCGTCAATTAAGTGTCAAACAGTTGTGGCATTTATCGGTTGTGTTTATAAAACAGCCTTTTTTAGTCTTTCCTACACTGAATGCAACTAAGAAAACTATGCAAATCAGTAGTGATTTGTATGGAAAAGCGCATCATAAAAATGGTCCTTCCAATGCATTTCGGCATGCGTTGTGGAATATTTTGATAGCAAAGACAGCTTTCAAAAAATTTCAGAATGTTGAAAAGAGCATCGATTGGGCACAAAAAGTGACCGATTTACACGAAAAATTAGCGCCGAACAGTTCTATAGAAACCGCGATGGATTTACACAACAATGAAATGGGGCGCCGATTTTTTGAAGAAGTTTTAGACCTTTCAGAAGAGAAAATGATTAATTTACTTCAGAAAAGAGCAGAAAATGCTCAAAAAGTGGCAAAAACAAGCGAAATTGAAGTTTTTAAAAAAGAGTTAGTTTTTATTAAAAAACCTTTATAGAACAAATCATGCTTAAAAACATCTTAAGCGGCATCCAAGCTTATTTTAAAACGTTTCAACTAATTTCAAAACTGAAGTTATGGAAATATTTTGGCGTACCTATCTTAATAAGCTTATTAACGGCTACGGCGATTGGCTTTTTAGCGTGGGGATTGAGTGATAATATTGGTGCGTTCATTTCAAAAATTTGGTTTTGGGAATGGGGTGCTGAAACTTTCAGAACCATTAGCGATGTATTGGGAGCTTTAATTATCGTTGCAATTGGCCTTATTCTCTACAAGCACATTATTATGGCGTTGAGTGCGCCTTTTATGAGTCCTGTTTCCGAAAAAATTGAACAACACTTTTCAGGAACCATACATACTCACAGAAATACTTCAAATACGTCTCAACTCTGGAGAGGCATACGGATTAACGTTCGTAATTTACTATTGGAGCTACTTTTTACTATTCCTATTTTATTACTCAGTTTAATTCCGATTGTAAATATTTTCACTTCGGTTTTACTGTTTTTGGTTCAATCGTATTACGCTGGCTTCGGAAATATGGATTATACACTAGAACGGCATTTTACTTACAGAGAAAGTATTTCATTTGTAAAAAGAAATAAAGGCACTGCCCTTGGAAATGGAATCGTTTTTATGGCGATGCTTTTAATACCGGTTGTAGGTATTATTTTAGTCTTACCACTATCAGTAACCGCTGCAAGTAGTGAGACAGTGAAATTATTACAGAAAGATATGCTTTTGAAGCAACAAGAAATTAATGAATAGTATGAAAGAAAAATTCGTAACCTACATAAAAAACCTACAAGATACGATCACTTCAAAACTTGAAACCATTGATGGCAAAGCTACTTTTAAAGAAGACCCTTGGGTTCGAAAAGAAGGTGGTGGCGGTCGTACCCGAGTGATTGAAAACGGAGCTGTTTTTGAAAAAGGCGGCGTAAATATTAGTGAAGTACACGGCGAATTGCCTGAAAGCATGCAAAGTTATTTTGGCGTAAAAGATGCGAACTTCTTTGCGTGCGGTTTAAGTTTGGTGTTACACCCTAAAAACCCTTTTGTACCAACCGTTCATGCCAACTGGCGTTATTTTGAAATGTACGATCAAGAAGGAAACATCGTCGATCAATGGTTTGGCGGTGGGCAAGACCTTACCCCTTATTATTTATTTGAAGAAGATGCGACACATTTTCATCAAGTGAGTAAAACAGCTTGTGATAAGCACGACCCAAATTTCTACCCTAAATACAAAGCTCGTTGCGATGAATATTTTCACAATGCCCACAGAGGTGAAGGCAGAGGTATTGGCGGTTTATTTTTCGATTATTTAAAGAAAACCGAAACGATGAGCATGGAAGATTGGTACAACTTTGTAACTGAAGTTGGAGATAGTTTTCTAGAAGCTTATGTGCCTATTGTTGAAAAAAGAAAAAATATTGAATACACTCAAGAAAACCGCGATTGGCAAGAAATTCGTCGTGGCCGTTATGTAGAATTTAATTTGGTACACGATAAAGGCACGCTATTCGGTTTAAAAACCAATGGCCGCATTGAAAGTATTTTAATGAGTTTACCGCCTCACGTTCAATGGCGATATGATCACAATCCAGAGCCTGGTAGTGAAGAAGAAAAACTGCTTGAGTGTTTAAAAAACCCAAAAGAGTGGGTGTAAATGAAGTTCTAAACGCTTCAATTGTTATACTTTTCTGAATAAACACAATACTTTGTTCATTTTTAGGTTCAGCTTAGTACTTTTGCTGGGTATTTCGTAATTTGACCCTTCGACTCGAGTTTACCCTGAGCCAGAAGACAATATCGATTTATTTTTCAGAATTAAAGCAAATAAGCAATCAACCATGAAAGTTAAAATAATCAATAAATCTGAACATCCAATTCCTTCGTATGAAACCATTGCCTCAGCTGGAATGGACCTTCGGGCTAATGTTTCAGAGTCTTCAACCTTAAAACCATTACAGCGAGCTATCGTAAAAACCGGCTTATTTATTGAGCTTCCCATTGGTTTTGAAGCACAAGTACGACCACGAAGCGGATTGGCTGCAAAAAAAGGGATTACCGTTTTAAACAGCCCCGGAACCATCGATGCAGACTATCGAGGTGAAATTGGCGTTATCCTTGTGAATCTTTCCAACGAGGATTTTACCATTGAAAACGGCGAGCGTATTGCACAATTAGTTATCGCAAAACACGAACGTGCCGTTTGGGAAGAAGTGGAAACGCTAGAAGAAACATCCCGCGGAAGCGGTGGCTTTGGTAGCACCGGAACTAAATAAACACCTAGAATAAAATAAAGTTAAATTAAAAAAGATACCCGCCTACGCGGGCATACATATGAAAATAATCGTACCAATGGCCGGACGTGGTTCGCGGCTTCGTCCACATACGTTAACCATACCAAAACCGTTAATTCCGGTGGCAGGAAAACCAATTGTGCACCGTCTGGTGACTGAGATTACTGAAATTTTAGATGAAAAAGTAGATGAAATCGCTTTTATACTGGGCGACCCTGCATTTTTCGGGGATGATGTAGTTGAAAGTTTAGAGGAATTAGCGAACAGCTTAGGGGCAAAACCTACTATTTACCGTCAGTTAGACCCAAAAGGAACCGGTCACGCTATTATGTGTGCCGAGCCATCATTGGAAGGTCCAGCGGTAATTGCGTATGCCGATACGTTGATTAAAGCCGATTTCAACCTAGACAAAGAAGCCGATAGCGTTATTTGGACCAAGAAAGTGGAAAATCCGGAAGCTTATGGCGTGGTAAACTTGAATGACAAAGAAGAAATCACCGAATTAGTTGAAAAACCAACCGAATTTGTAAGCGATCAAGCCGTTATAGGTATTTACTACTTTAAAGACGTAGCTGTTTTAAAACAAGAACTTCAATACGTGTTGGATAACAACATTATTCACGGAGGCGAATACCAAATTAACGATGGTATAAAACGCATGATGGCAGATGGGAAAGTATTTAAAACCGGAACCGTTGATGAATGGATGGACTGCGGAAATAAAGAAGTAACCGTAGCCACCAATAAAAAAATGCTCGGTTTTATTGCCGAAACTAGCGAAAAGCTAATAGCAGATAATCATACCAACGAAAACTCAGAAGTAATCGAACCTTGTTTTATTGGCGAAGGTGTTGTGTTAAAAAATAGCACGGTTGGTCCGCATGTATCAATCGGTAAAGGCACAATAATTGAGGATAGTACCGTTAAAAATAGTATAATCCAAACACATTCGACGGTTAAAAATGCTACTTTGGACAACGCGATGATTGGAAATCACGCCACGTTTAACGGCAAGTTTACCAACGTGAGTATTGGCGATTATTCAGCATTGAAATAAAAGCAAAGAGTCCCCTCGAGCGCAGTCGAGGGGGTTGATTTACATAGGAAATAAAGAGGTCTCGACTGCGCTTGACCAGACATAACATTTGAAATTAAGGTTTTTATATATCGTTTTAATTTTCTTCGGAATTCTTTTCATTCCGAAGCAAGTTGTTGCGCAAGAAACTGAAACTATTGAGGAACAACCCACAGACGATTTAGGGAATGTGACCGATGCCTTTCAGGAAAACTTTTTTGAAGCCTTAAAGCAAAAAGGAATTGAGAATTATGAGTTAGCACTCGATGCGCTTCGGAAAGCGGAAAAAGCCGCTAAAGGTGATCCAAAACTAGAAGCTGTCGTTGCGTTTGAAAAAGCCAAAAACTTAACCGAACTAAAGCAATTTGAAGAAGCTGAAGTAAGTTTTAAGCAAGTTTTAAAAACCGAACCAAAACGATTGGACGTATTAGAGTCGTTGTACGATTTATATTATCAAAAAAACGATTATGATTCAGCTATTCCGCTAGTTCAAAAGTTAATTGAGTTTGATGAAGATTATAAAGAAGATTTAGCCAATTTATATTCTCGAACACGTCAATTTGATAAAGCCATTGAAGTATTGGACGACTTGGATGAAACCTTGGGCGAAAGCGATTATCGAAATGCCCTTCGTGCTCAAATTTACAGGCAAACTGGCAATACAGAAGGACAAATAGAGAGTCTAGAGACCCGTATTGATAAAAACCCGAAGAAAGAACAGGACTATTTAGGGTTAATTTATCTGTATAGTGAGGAAGGCAATACTGAAAAAGCATTTGCTACCGCTAAAGAACTATTGAAAAATCAGCCAAACTCAAAACAAGTTCACTTGGCTTTGTATAAGTTCTATCTAGATGAAAATAATACTGAAGAAGCCTTTAAATCTATGAATATTGTATTTGCTGCTTCGGAAATAGAAAAGGAAAGCAAATATAAAGTGTTGAGTGATTTTATTGGTTTTGTTGAGAAAAACCCTCAATATGAAACCGAATTGGAAAATGTAGTTGCTAATTTCAGTGAAACCAGTACAGGCAAAATTTATGAGCAGTTAGGTGGTTACTACAACTCGAAAGGACAAAAAGAAACCGCTTTAACCTTTTATGAAAAAGGAATTGAAGGCGATCCGGATAATTTCAGTTTATTAAAGAACACCTTGTTGCTTCAAATTGATTTCAAAAAATATGATACCGCTGAAAAATTAAGCAGTGATGCATTAGCAATATTTCCGGCGCAACCGTTGTTATATTTAATCAATGGTGTTGCGAAAAACAACCTTAAAAACCCTGATGAAGCCATTGAAAGCCTCAACACCGGTTTGGATTATCTATTTGACAATCCGACGATGGAGCAGGATTTTTACAAACAATTACAACAAGCGTACACATTAAAAGGAGATTCTAAAAAAGCCGCTGAGTATGCCAAAAAAGCTGCTCAAATTAAGCTAACAAATTAATACATGACCTACACAAAATATATTTTTATAGTCTTGGCTATTGTACTTTCATCTTGTGGGGCAGCCAAGAAAGTAAAAGGCTCTAAAACAGCTAAAGAAAGTATCTCAACTAAAAACATTATCGCTTCACACGAAGCAGCATCGCCAAATTTTAAAACGATGGCTGCCCGCATTCAAGTTAGCTACAAAGACGATGACACGCAACAAAGCGTGACGGTAAGCCTGCGGATGGAAAAAGATAAAACAATTTGGGTAAAAGCATCTTTACTGGGCATTACATTGGTGAAAGCCAATATCACCCCAGATCGCGTTCAGTATTACGAAACGATTGGCGGCACTTATTTTGATGGTAATTACGCCCTATTGAGTGACTGGTTAGGAACTGAAATTAATTTTGAAAAAGCACAAGCTATTTTGCTAGGGCAATCCATTTTTAATCTTAACAAGACAGATTATAAATCTACGGTGGTTCAAAATAAATATAAACTGCAGCCCAACATACAGCCTCAAAATTTTATTCATTCGTTGTTTTTAAATCCTGAAAACTTTAAAATAGCTTCTGAAAGCCTTTCGCAACCTAATAATGATCGGCTATTGAGTGTTCGTTATACCGACTACCAAAAAGTGGGAGCAGATTTTTATCCTTCAGAAATAAAAATAAATACTACTGAAAAAGACAGTAAAACAAATATTGACGTTATTTATAAAAAAATAGACCTGGATGTAAATATTGGTTTTCCATTTAACATTCCTGAAGGGTATGATGAAATTCAACTATAATGCGTAATAACTTTATTACATATTTTCTTTTTGGGTGTTTCTTGTTAGTGGCAACAACGCTTTCTGCTCAATCTGAAAAACAAAAAGAATTAGAAGAACAACGACAGGCGATTCTTCAAGAAATTAAGCAAATAAACTCGCTGTTATTTAAAACCCGAAAAGAAGAAAAATCGGTGTTGACACAAGTTGAAGACCTGGATCAACGTATTAGCGCTACTGAAAACCTTATACGTGTTACCAACAGGCAAGCGAATTTATTAACGCGTGAAATTAACGACAACCTCACCAAAATAGACAACCTTCGTACTGAACTGAAAGAGTTGAAAGAAGATTATGCGGCGATGATTAACAAATCGTACAAAAGTAAATCGCAGCAAAGTAGGGTGATGTTTTTGTTGTCTTCGGAAAGTTTTTTGCAGGCATACAAACGCTTGCAGTATATGAAACAATACGCAAAGCACCGTAAAGAACAAGGTGAGAGCATTAAAGAAAAAACGGCGCAATTACAGCAATTAAACAAAGACCTTATTTCTCAAAAGCAGAAAAAAGAAGATTTAATTGCCCAAAACCGAAAAACCAAAAACGAACTTGCCAAAGAAAAGAAAGACCAACAAGCGCTTGTAGCTTCACTTAAAAAAGATGAAGGCAAGTTTGCTCGTCAAATACGGGAAAAGCAAAGCAAAGCCGATGAAATTGACCGACAGATAGACAAATTGATTCGTGAAGCCATTGCAAAATCCAATAAAGCTTCAGGAAACAAAGTAGACAATACTCGAGAATCCACTTTTGCCTTAAACGCCGAAGCAAAAGAACTGGCTGCCAACTTTACCACTAATAAAGGAAAATTGCCTTGGCCCATAACCAAAGGAGGCGTAGTGGTTAAACAATACGGAAAACACAGGCATCCACAGTTACCTAATGTTACAACATTTAATAGTGGTGTGGAAATAGCTACTGAAAAAGGTGCAGAAGCTCGTGCTATTTTTAAAGGTGTAGTATTGGAAATTCAACAACTAAAAGGGGCAAATAAGGCAATTTATGTACAGCATGGTAATTATATCACCGTGTATAACAACTTAGCTACCGTTTCGGTGAAAAAAGGTGACAATGTGGACACCAAGCAAAGTCTGGGAACCATTTTTAGTAATCCAGCTACTGGTAAAACCACCATGAAATTCCTGATTTACCAAAACACCAAACGTATGAATCCTGCAGATTGGATTTATAGGATGTAGCTTTAATGTGGAAGTCTATCTTTTAAAATTCCATACAAAAGCGTTCCCAATAAAGCACCAAAAATCACCACCAAAATAGAGAAGTAACCCGACCCAACTAATACATACATAGGCCCTGGACAAGCGCCAGATAATGCCCAACCTAATCCAAAAATAGTTCCGCCAATAACATATCTGGAAAAACCTTTCTCTTTAGGGCTTAATCTCATTTGTTGTTTGCCTACTGCTTTTAAATCTTTCTTTTTTATAATTTGAATTCCTATTACTCCTAACACCAGCGCCGAACCAATAATACCATACATATGAAACGAGCCAAACTGGAACATTTCATAAATTCGAAACCACGAAGCTGCTTCAGATTTGTACATTATAATTCCGAAGAAGATTCCAATACTTAAATAAACTATCTGTTTCATATTCTTAAAATATTATGGGGAAAATGGCATGAATCATCACCAATCCACCAACAAAAAATCCGATTACGGCTAGTAATGATGGAAGTTGTAGATTACTCAATCCTGAAATGGCGTGACCAGAGGTACACCCACCAGCATAGCGAGCACCAAAGCCCACCAACAATCCACCAACCAATAAAACCCCTAACATAGATGGATTTGATAATTGTTCCGTTGAAAATAATTCGGGCGGCAAATATGCTTTACCTGAACTATCAATTTGATAATCATCAGAGAGTTGTTTGGAAACTTTAGGATTGATATCCACCTTATTGTTAGACATAAATTGAGAGGCAATAAATCCGCCAATAACAGCCCCAATCACCACCAATAAATTCCAACGCTCTTCTTTCCAATTAAATTTAAAGAAATCGGCTACTTTTCCAGCTCCTCCAGCTGCACACATGGTTCGTAAATTTGAGGACATACCAAACTTCTTTCCTGCAAACAGTAATAAAAACATAACCAAAGCAATGAGTGGTCCGGCTACGTACCACGGCCAAGGTTCATAAATAATATTCATAAAGTTTAGTTTTGAAATTCAGTTACGGCATCACTTAAATCGAATACGGTAGTGTTTTTTAATTCGGTTTCCAAGATACTGCTTCCCGCAGCACTTCTATACCCTCCTGCACAATGAACCACGATGGGTTTGTCATTTGGAATTTCAGAAACTCGTTCTCTCAATTGGTGCAATGGGATAGTCAATGCTGTTTCAAAAATCTTACCTTCTTCCACTTCACTATCATTACGTATATCTACAATAGTGAAGGCTTTTTTGTTTTCTTTAAATTCTGAAATGTTAAAATCTGGCGATGTCTTTAAGTCGCCGTTGCCTAATGTCACAATTGCTTTAACCTGTTTTTCATATCCGATTTTTGCTATCCTGTTGAGTAATGTATTTGCTTCTTCTACTGAAGTGACGACTACATAAAATTCCTCTTCTGGTTTAACAATGGAACCTAACCAAGTTTCAAATTTCGAAGTTTCCGAAGTAGCCATAATATTGATGCTTCCTGGCAGATGATTCTTTTTAAAATCGCTTTCATCGCGAGTATCAATGACTAATATATCATCTCTCGTTTCTGAAATGGAAAGTTGTAAAGGAATGTTTCCTATACTCCTAGAGAGGTTACTGGCACCATCTTTATTAATAGCCACATTATAGCCAAAATAATGTGGTATAAAAGGTTGTGAGCTTAAAAGATGCTCTGTAAACTGTTCTTCGGTTTGGTTTTTAAATGCCCAATTACTTATACGTTCGTTTCCTAATGTGCTGGAAGATGCGTCTGCGCTCATCCCTTTTCCACAAAGTGAACCAGCACCGTGCGCTGGATAAACATATGCATTGTCTGGCAAATCCTTAAATTTAGTCTGGATGGTATTGAACATCATTTTAGCCAGTTCTTCTCGTTTAGCTTTTAAATGGCCTGCTTTTTCACGTAAATCTGGGCGACCTACATCACCTATAAACAAAGTGTCTCCAGTAAATAATGCTGTATTGTCGCCATCGGTAGCCTGTATGGTTATACTATCTGGCGAATGTCCTGGTGTGTTTATAGCCGTAAATTTGATATTTCCCATTTTTACAGTATCGTCATCATCAAAAGTTGTGTGTGGATAGTCAGCTCCTGTCTTTTTGCTGGAATATATCTTGGCACCTGTTTCTTCATGAATCTGTAAATGAGAACTTACAAAATCAGCATGCGGGTGGGTTTCAAAAACGGCAACAATTTGTGCATCATTCTCTTCGGCAAATGCATAATATTGCGTAGGATCACGTTCGGGGTCTACTAATGCCATTTTACCTTCACTGATAATTGCATACGAGTAATGTGAAAGTGGCTTATATTCAAATTGCTTTATTTTCATAACATTTATTTTAAAATTGATTTACAAAGATAAGAAAGAGTAGAAATCTTATCTGTAACAATGGTTACCTACTATATTAAACTAGAAATTAGTTTTTTTGAAGAATAATAAAAAGTTCATTATCCTGGCGTTGTGGAATTGAATTGTACGCAGTTTTCATAGTCTTAATTTCAAAATGAGGGCTGAAAAGCGTTCGGTATTCTTTTTCACTTCCGCCAAAAGGCGGTCCGTCATCAGTTAAGGGAAATTTAAAAAGCAACCCTGCGAGTTTCCCTTTTGGTTTCAGCAATTGATGTGTTTTAACAGCATATTCATTCCGTAACGAAGGTTTGAGTGCACAAAAGAAGGTTTGTTCTATAATAAGGTCGAATGTTTCTTGTAGCAAAAAAAAATCGATGTGTAGTAATTTTTTTGAAGGGAAAGTTGGTACTCTTTGTTTTAAATTTTGCAAAGCAGTTTCTGAAATATCTACCACATAAACTTCAGTAAAACCATTGTTGTGAAGATATTCTGCCTCATAAGAATTTCCACCACCGGGGATAAGAATTTTTAATTCCTTATTGGTTAGTTGATCAAAATAGGCTTTTAAGGGAGTGGAAACATAGCCAATGTCCCACTGTGTATCCTTGTTTTTATAACGGTTATCCCAATATTGTTCATTTAGCATAGTTGGAGAACTTCAATAGGTATTATGAAAATTCTTTAAATAGAATATAAAGGGCCATCGCCAGTACAAACCACCCAAAGCTCTTTTTAAGTTTTTTTCCGTCAATAAATTTGTTGAGCCATATCCCAACAAAAATACCCACAATTGAAATTGCGGTAAAAAGCAATAAAAAAGTCCAGTCGATATCCAGGTTTTCCACATCGCCTATAAAACCAATCAGTGATTTTATTGCAATAATTAACAGTGAAGTCGCTACTGCCTTTTTCATGGGTAATTTGGCCAACAAGACCAACGCTGGAATAATAAGGAATCCACCACCAGCACCTACAATTCCAGTTAAAAGCCCTACTACAATCCCTTCAACAATTATTAATGGATAGTTATATTTCACTTTTGTTTCTGTGGCAATCTTTTTACCGTTCGATTTAATCATCGAAATCGCCGCCACTAACATAATTATGGCAAAAAATACCATTATTGCTATGTTCTTGGTTACCAAAAAGCCATTAACCTCAAACAACTCTTCAGGTATTGCAGGGACTATAAATTTTCGGGTGGCATAAACTGCGATAAAAGCTGGAATAGCAAAAACAATGGCCGTTTTAAAGTCTACCAGTCCTTTTTGAATGTTTCTAACAGCGCCTACCAATGCCGAAACTCCCACAACAAATAAAGAGTACGCTGTTGCAGTTACTGGATTAACATAAAATAAGTATACAAGTACTGGAACGGTTAAAATGGAACCTCCTCCACCAATAAGCCCTAAAACAACCCCTATTACCAGTGCGCCTGCATAACCGAAAATTTGTGATAACTCCATTAAGATAATTTCATTTTTGGCAAAAGTAGCATATTAGCTTTATTGCTAACGTATCTTATGTTACATAGAAAGATCAAAGCGAGCGTATTGTTATACTATTTCGCTTTAACTCTATTTTTTTCATGGTCTCCAGTTTTTTTAATAATCGTGATATTACAACTCTAGACGTGTTTAAATCGTAGGCTATTTCTTGGTGTGTAGTTTGTAAAGTAGTATCTCCAGACACTTTAACCTTTTCATTTAAATATTTTAAAAGGCGTTCATCCATATTAAGAAAAGCAATGGTATCTACTGTATTTAATAATTCTTGCAATCGATTGTGATAACTATGAAAAACAAAATTTCTCCAACTTTTATAGGTTGCTGTCCATTCTTCCATTTTCTGAACAGGTATCATAAGTAGTTCTGTATCCAATTCGGCAACAGCTTTAATTTCGCTTTTGGTATGGCCTAAACAACAGGACATGGTCATGGCGCAAGTGTCGCCAGGTTCTAAAAAATAAAGCAGTAACTCATCACCATTATCGTCTACGCGAAGTACTTTAATAGCACCTGATAGAATTAAGGGCATTGATTTTACATAATCACCTATTTCAATTAAAGTTGTGTCTTGAGGAATTTTTTTTAAAACCGCAGTCTGTTCAATTTCGTCTAATAATTTTTTTTCAAAAATTGAAGCGTATGTGGGATGAATTAGTTGATCCATTTGTATTGATTGATCGCTTTTTCTGAATTAAAGCTAAGATACAATCAATAAGTAGTTACAAAAGGGTTTTTAACAGTTTCTATAAAATTTTTAGATTTATTGAAACAATGCTTTTAGTTCGGTTGCATCTTTCGCATCCATTTTTTTAGCAAGAACCAAGCTTAACTGTCTTCTGCGCAAAGCGGCATCATAACGTTCCTTTTCAAGATCAGTTTCTGGTTTTACGGGAGGTACAGGTACTGGGTTGCCCATTTCATCTACAGCTACAAATGTATATATCGCCTCGTTTGCCTTACTGCGCATACCACTTTCGCGATCCTCGATCCAAACGTCCATATATATTTCCATGGAACTTTTAAAGGCGCGGGAAACTTTTGCTTCGACCGTTACCACGCTTCCTAACGGGATCATTTTGTTAAAAGCTACGTGGTTTACCGATGCTGTAACTGTAATACGACGGCTATGCCTGCGTGCAGCAATTCCGGCAGCCCGGTCCATTCTAGCTAATAATTCGCCCCCAAACATATTTCCTATTGGGTTGGTTTCACTGGGCAGGACAAGATCTGTAATAATGGTTCTTGATTCTAACGGTGTTCTGGCTTCCATTGCAAAAATAAATTTTTGCAAAGGTACATTGGTTTTTTAAAGAAATGGAATAAAGTTGAGGTTAATGTCTATTTGGTAAGGTCCTTTACTAATAACCAAGCCGCTTCGTTTTCGGTACGTTTAATGGAGCGAAGTTCACGAAGAGCCTCTCGCCTATCTTCATAGCTACTGTAAACCACTTGATGCAGGCCATATTTGTTAGTACCTATCAGCTTAGCCTTAAAGCCTTTTTCTGAAAGTTGTCTAACTTTTTTCTGGGCGTTTTCCTCCACTCGAAACGCTCCAGCAATAATATGGTATTTACCTGTTTGTTTGGGTACAGTAATTTTTAAAGCCGGCAACGGATTTTCAATTACAAACGTTGCTTCTTGTATTTGGTTTTCAATACGGTTGTCTGCTTCTTGCTTTGCAGCAAAATTATGTTTTTGTACTTGGCTTTCGTAAAGTTTCATACCTCCAAAACCACCTAAAGTAAGTGCTATCAAACCAATTGCAGCATACTTTAAATATGGTCTGGCCTTGCGACGCTCGGGTGTAAAGTGGATAGGTGCTTTTTCTTCAAGAGTATCAACAGTTTCTTTGTAAACTTCACGTGAAACTTTTGTAGAAACATAAGTGTTTAAGCCAAAAGATGCTGTGCTAAAATTCTCCGTTTCTGAAGGAATGAATTGCATGGATTTTTCAGAATTCAATGCAAATTCACCTAGATTTTTTAAGAAAACCGTTTCACCTTCTGTAAGTTGAAGCGATATTTCAGCCGTGAAATTTCGTATTTTTTGAACCGCTACTTCATAACTACAGTTTTCTACCGAAGCAACATAATTTGCCAACAATCCATCATTGGTTTGCAACTGCCTGTTAAAAGATAGTGATTTTCCAGGTGGATAAAAGGTGTTGGTTTCTTCATCGATTCTAGCGGAACGATATTGGGTTAAAAACGCCCCAAATCCAGGAATGATAACACACTCATAGCGATAGAGTAAGTCTTTTATGTAAGTGGCTAGTTGCATACTAACAAACATAGATTAATTTTTCATGTATTTCAATTACTGGGCTTAAAATTTATCAACAACTTAAAAAAGTGTATTTTTAACAACTCCCCGATTGCATATGTTACTTTATGTTATCACAAAAAGAATTACTTTACACCCTTGCTTTACAGCGCACTCCCAACTTGGGCGATACGTCTGCTAAAAAATTATTGCGTGCCGTAGGTTCGGCGGAAGCTATTTTTAAAGAGAAAAAACATAATTTGCTGAAAGTAGATGGAATTGGCTCCTTTAAGCTGAAAGACCTCAACGAGAACCAACAACTAGGTGAGGCAGAACGAGAACTTCGCTTTATTGAAAAAGAAAATATTGAATACTGTTACTTTCTTGACAAAACCTACCCCGAACGCCTGAAACATTGTCTGGACGGCCCTATTCTATTTTTTCATAGTGGAAATATCGATTTAAAGAACAGAAAAATAATTAGCGTTGTTGGTACCCGAAAAATTACTACTTACGGAACAGTTTTCTGTCAAAATTTAGTTGAAGAGTTGGCGCCGCTCAATCCCGCTATTGTTTCTGGTTTTGCCTATGGCGTTGATATTACTGCTCACAAAGCTGCTATGGACAATGGCCTACAGACAATAGCTTGTTTAGCTCACGGACTAAATCAAGTGTATCCAAAAGTGCATAAAAAATATGTTGCGAAAGTTGAAGAAAATGGTGGCTTTATCACGGAATTTTGGAGCGATGATCCTTTTGACCGAAACAATTTTTTAAAACGCAACCGAATTATTGCTGGATTATCTGAAGCGACCATCGTGATAGAATCTGCTGAAAAAGGTGGAAGTCTCGTTACCGCAGATATTGCAAATTCATATAACCGAGAAGTTTTTGCCGTCCCTGGTAGGAGTACCGATAAGCAAAGCCAAGGTTGCAACAACTTAATAAAAACCCAACAGGCACATTTATTAAATAGTGCGGCAGACCTCATCTATCAATTGGGATGGGAAGTGGAAGAAAAAATTAAAAAACCACAGCAAACTCAACTTTTTGTAGAATTGACTGAAGAAGAAAAGAAAGTTTATCGTTTTTTAAAGGAAAAAGACAAAGAGTTACTGGATATTATCGCTCTGGAATGTCAAATACCTACCTTTAAAGCAGCTACTATCTTATTAAATATGGAATTAAAAGGTGTCGTTCGCCCGTTGCCCGGAAAATTGTTTCAGGTGGTTTAATAACCTACTTTCTCACGAACGCGCTTCAATACTTCGTCAGCTACTTTTCCTGCTTTTTCAGCGCCAATTTTTAAAGCTTCATCAATTTCTTCTAGATTATTAATGTAGTGGTTATATTTTGCTCGCTCTTCTGAAAACTTTTCTGTTACTAACTCAAAAAGGGCTTGTTTGGCATGACCGTAGCCGTAGCCGCCGTTTTCATAGTTGTCGCGCATTTCAGATACTTGTTCAGGGGAACCTAATAATTTATAGAGTGCAAACACATTACATGTATCTGGGTTTTTTGGTTCTTCCAAAGGTGTGCTGTCGGTATCAATACTCATTATCTGCTTCCGAAGTTTTTTATCAGGCAAAAAGATATTAATGAAATTATTGTTGGATTTACTCATCTTAGATCCATCTGTCCCGGGGATAAGCTTAGTATTTTCTTGTATTTTGCCTTCAGGTAGTATAAAGGTTTCACCCATTTTTGCGTGGAAACGGGAAGCAACATCGCGCGTCATTTCAATGTGTTGTAATTGATCCTTCCCAACGGGGACAATTTCGGCATCGTATAATAATATATCGGCTGCCATCAGCATAGGATACGTAAATAAACCGGCATTTACATCTTCTAATCGATCCGCTTTATCTTTAAAGGAATGTGCCAAGGTTAAGCGCTGATATGGAAAAAAGCAGCTTAAATACCAAGTGAGCTCCGCTGTTTGCGGTACATCGCTTTGTCTATAAAATACTACTCTGTTTATGTCCAGTCCAAAGGCTAACCAAGTTGCAGCAACACTATAGGTGTTGTTCCGTAATGTTTCAGCGTCTTTTATTTGCGTTAGTGAATGCATATCGGCTATAAACAAAAAGGACTCGTTATTAGGGTCGTTTGCCATATCGATAGCTGGTTTTATGGCTCCTAAAATATTTCCTAAATGCGGTGTTCCTGTGCTTTGTATTCCTGTTAGTATTCTAGACATATTAACTTTCTATTTCGATTCCGTTTGATATAAACTTCAAAAGGGAATCTATTTATTATTCAATTTTCAGCAAAGGTACTTTTTTTACCTTTTTGATACGCCTCAAATTATTACTTTTGATTTCGAATGAACATACTCAAGGCTTTCTTCATTTTTTTATACCGAATCTGGTTCTATATACTGGTTACTATACCAATTATTTTATTTTTCCCTATTTTGGTGATAAGCATTCTTCGCGAAAAATGGTATCCGTTCTTCTTTGCTCTGGCTAGGTTATGGGCAACTATTATTTTATTTGGAATGGGCTTTATACCCAAAATAAAACGTGAAACCCACTATAAAAAAGGGCAAAGCTATATGTTCGTGGCCAATCACACTTCGATGGCCGATATTATGTTAATGTTGTACGTAACACGAAACCCTTTTGTGTTTGTAGGCAAAAAGGAATTAGCGAAAATTCCGATATTTGGTTTTTTCTACAAACGCACCTGTATTTTGGTGGACCGCAACAACCCTAAAAGTCGGTTGGAGGTTTTTAAAAGAGCCCAGAATAAATTGAATCAAGGTTTAAGTGTCTGTATTTTCCCTGAGGGCGGGGTGCCGGAAGATCTCTCACTTGTATTAGATACTTTTAAAGATGGGGCTTTTAGATTGGCAATAGAGCATCAAATACCCATTGCGCCTATGACCTTTCACGATAACAAAAAACGGTTTTCCTATTCCTTTTTATCGGCCAGCCCAGGTAAAATGAGGGTAAAAGTGCACGAAACATTGCCCACTAAAATTTTGAGTATGGAAGATAGACGAATGTTGAACCATACAACCCATAAAATTATTAAAGATGAGCTTACCCAACCTACTGTATAAAAAAACCGTCCTATGGCGAAGAACGGTTTTCTTTAATCATGTTTGGCATCACCCAAACCTAACCAACTAAAAAACAGTGTCAATTAAACTTTAAAACTTGACACTAACCTAAAACTTAAAACTCAAGCCGCTATACAAACCAATGTAGTAAGGCTTATACCCTACCGATGAGTCTGAGTACGGATTAAGTTGATATTTAAACATAGGTTCAACATTAAACTTTAATCGTTTACTAATTTTGTAATCAAAACCAACACCTACATTCGTGGTAAAACTAACTTGATTAAGGTTGTTAGCTTCACCTAACACACTCCTAAAACCTCCATCTTCTACAGATATTTCATTATTTCCTAAGAAGAGAGTACTAAGACCTCCTATCATATTAACGCCAAATCGATTGTTGACTATGGCGTATTTTAATTCAAGCGGCACTTCGTAATAACTTATGTCTTGTATAATCTGTGCATTTCCTCCAGTAGATTTTGGTGTAACGGAACCAAAACCATCCATAGGATTGTCAAAGGCTCCTTTGTCAGCAGGTATAATTATGTTTCCACCACCATTGTAATCAATCGTTCTAAGCCCAAAAGCAACAGGGCCTGTACCAATATCCACACCACCTGTGGCATAACCTAGATTTACGTTATTAATTCCAGAACGTACACTTAATCTGTCCGTAATATTATATGCCACTTGCACTCCATAACTAATGTTGACATCGCTACTTTGTGAATTATCTGCAAACATTGGGTCTATAGACGACCCTCCATTTAATGAACTATAATAAACAGGCGCTACATTGGGAGCAACATCCCATCTATTTTGAGGTTTGTTACTTTTGGCAACAGCCTCATCTGCTTTTTTAGCATCTTCAATTTCGTCAAAAATTGACTTTTTTTCAGTTTCTTTTACAACCTCATCTTCGGTTTTGACAGTCGCTGTTGCAGTGTTCTTTTCTTCGGAAATAACTCTTTCCTTATTAATCAGTCCATTATTTTTTTCCTTCTGTTGTTCAGTTAGATTTGAACTGTTTTTTTCAGAAGCGATGGCAGTATTGCTTTTATTTTTTGAGTTGTCCTTAGAATTTATAGCATCGTTTTCTGAAGTTATGGCAACAGCATCGTTTATAGTAATTGTATTATTTTGCTTAGCAGCTTCACCTTTCTTTTCAGAAGAAATTTTATTGGTTTCATTTTTTGCCTTTTCTTCAGAAGTGTTTTCTACAGCAACTGCTGTAGTATTGGATTTTTGAGAGTTGAATTTGTTTTTCTCAGTATTCTTTTTGTATAAATTTTTATCTTGTTTTGAGTTATCATCTACTGTTTTATCTGTAGATTTTTCATCTGTTTCTGAAGCAACTTGTGTATCATCAAAAATAGTTTCTTCTGTTTTTGTTTCAGAATCTGAATGAATGGTAGTATTTTTTTCTTCAGTAACTATCTTATTATTGGTTTCTTCGGTATTAAAAACTGAATTTCCAATGGTAAACAACAAAGCCAATAAAGCGGCTACACCGCCCAGTTTCCACCAAAGCGGAATTACTTTTCGGTCTTTTTTCTTCTCTTGTAGTTTTGCCTGAATATTGTCCCAAACATGCGGGGGTGGAGTCGTTTCAAGGTCTTTGAAACGCTCTTTAAAAAGCTCGTCTATGTGCTTTTTGTTTTTCATGAGGGGAGTTCTAATTTTATATACGTTATTTTATGGTTTGTAGTTGTCTATTTTAGTTTTTAATATACCTCTTGCTCTTGCTAGATTAGATTTAGACGTACCATCGCTAATTCCTAACATTTTGGCTATTTCTTTATGCGAATAATCGTCCAAAACATATAGGGTAAACACTAACCGATACTGATCTGGAAGCTCTTGAATAATTTTCAATAGAAAATCCAAGGGCACTGTTTCCGTATCAACGGTCACATTATCTTCCTCTTCAATTTGTGCTTCATCTTCAATGCTGTAAACACGCTGTTTACGGTATTTCTGAAGCACAGTATTAACTGTTATACGTTTAATCCAACCTTCAAAAGAACCTTTCCCTTTATACTGCTCAATTTTTTTAAAAATGGTAAGAAATGCGTCTTGTAAATTGTCTTCGGCTTCGGTTTTATTGGGCGAATACCGTAAACAAATGGAAAACAAGATACCGGAATAGCGTTTATACAATGCTCCCTGTGCCTTACTGTCCTGCTTCTTACATTTTAGTATGAGCTCGTCTAAAGTCAAATTGCGGTACCGTGGTTATTGATGGTTATTACTTATTTACAGTGCAAACGATACTAATAATCAAGGCCCTACATACTGTAGATACCCTAATTTACAAAAGGTTGCGTGCAGAATGTACCTTTTTATTCTTTAAGGGTGTTTATAGCGTCTTTAATTTTAGTTTCTAATTCTTCCATAAGTTCTGGGTTGTCTAAAAGAAGTGTCTTAACTGCGTCACGACCTTGCCCTAATTTGGTATCGTCGTAACTGTACCAAGAACCACTTTTTTTGATGATTTCAAAATCTACCCCTAAATCGACAACTTCACCTACTTTCGAAATTCCTTTACCGTACATGATGTCAAACTCGGCCGTTTTAAAAGGTGGTGCTACTTTGTTTTTTACCACTTTTACACGGGTTTTATTCCCTTGTACATCACTGTTTGAGTCTTTTATTTGCGTAGAACGACGAATATCTAAACGTACGGAACAGTAGAATTTAAGGGCATTACCACCAGTTGTAGTTTCAGGGTTACCAAACATTACGCCTATTTTTTCACGTAGCTGGTTAATAAAGATAACCGTACATTGTGTTTTGCTAATCGATCCTGTCAATTTACGAAGTGCCTGCGACATTAATCGGGCATGAAGTCCCATTTTGCTGTCTCCCATTTCACCTTCAATTTCACTTTTCGGTGTTAATGCCGCTACCGAATCGACTACAATAATATCGATAGCTCCACTTCTAATTAAGTTATCGGTAACTTCTAAGGCTTGTTCCCCATTATCTGGTTGCGAAATAATCAAGTTTTCAATGTCAACCCCTAGTTTTTCTGCATAATAACGATCAAAAGCGTGTTCTGCATCTATAAAAGCGGCGATACCTCCTTTTTTTTGCGCTTCAGCAATAGCGTGTAAGGTTAACGTTGTTTTACCTGAAGATTCTGGACCGTAAATTTCAACTACGCGTCCTCTTGGATATCCTCCTACACCTAATGCTACATCAAGTCCTAACGAACCTGTTGGGATTACATCTACTTCTTGTACCGCGGCATCTCCCATTTTCATAACCGTACCTTTTCCGTACGTTTTATCCATTTTATCTAGTGTAAGCTTTAACGCTTTTAATTTTGCTTCTTTTTCTTTGCTCATAGTGTGTGTTTTAGCTGTAAATAAGTCAGTAGGCTAAGGTACTATTTCTTTGCTTTTACTACAAAAGGAAAAACCCTGAAACTAGTTTTTTTTGTTAACAGGGTTGAAAAGTGTATTTTTGCCTCAATATTTAAAATTATTTCTTTTCACTCAAAAAAAGTATAGCATGCAACTGTACAACACCTTAAGTGCAAAAGAGCGGGCCGATTTATTGGAACAAGCAGGTGAAGACCGCTTGACCCTCTCTTTTTATCAATATGCCAAGATTGGCAATCCAGAACTTTTCAGAAATCATTTGTTTATCGCTTGGGACGAATTAGATGTTCTAGGCCGTATCTATGTGGCACACGAAGGGATTAATGCGCAACTCTCTGTTCCCGCTAAAAACTTCGGAAAATTTAAAGAGTTTATCGATGGCATCTATTTTTTAAATGGCGTTCGATTGAATATCGCTATTGAACACGATTTGAAATCTTTCTTAAAACTGAAAGTAAAAGTTAGGCCAAAAATTGTTGCAGATGGCTTAAATGATGAAACATTTGACGTAACCAACAAAGGCGTGCACGTTGATGCAGAAAACTTCAACAACCTTATCGATGACCCCAACACGGTTTTAGTTGATATGCGGAATCATTATGAGAGTGAAATTGGTCACTTTCAAGGCGCCGTAACACCCGATGTGGATACGTTTCGCGATTCGCTGGACATTATTGAAGCGGATTTAAAAGACCACAAGGAAGATAAAAACCTAGTGATGTATTGCACCGGTGGAATTCGATGCGAAAAAGCCAGTGCTTATTACAAACACAAAGGATTTAAAAATGTATTTCAGCTAGAAGGCGGCATCATTGAATACGCTCGTCAAGTGGAAAATAAAGGATTGGACAATAAATTTATTGGTAAAAACTTTGTGTTCGATCACCGTCGAGGGGAACGAATTACCGAAGATGTAATCGCCAATTGCCATCAGTGTGGCAAGCCCTGCGACACCCACGTAAACTGTGCTAACGAAGCGTGTCACTTACTTTTTATCCAATGCGAAGAGTGTTCCGAAGCTATGGAAACCTGTTGTAGTACTGATTGTAAAGAGATTATTCAACTTCCGTATGAAGAACAAAAAAGACTTCGAAAAGGCATCCCTAACAGCAATAAAATCTTTAAAAAAGGACGTTCAGAAAAACTAAAGTTTAAGAAGTAGGTTCTTCAATTATTGGTATCTTTACTTTTCAAGAGAATGTTTAATCTTCGTCTCGTTTTCTTTTGAAAATGAGCTATATATATACAATATGGGCTGTACAAGCTGTGCCACAGGCGCCAACGGACAGCCAAAGGGATGCAAAAACAACGGAACTTGCGGTACCGATGGCTGTAATAAATTAACGGTGTTTGACTGGCTTTCCAACATGTCACTTCCTGCCGATATGGAACCTTTTAAAGGCGTGGAAGTGCGTTTTAAAAATGGACGGAAGCACTTTTATCACAATAACGAAAATCTTACCCTTAGTATGGGCGACGTGGTCGCCACCGAGGCGTCCCCCGGTCATGACATTGGGATTGTTACGCTAACCGGCGAACTGGTTCGTGTACAAATGAAGAAGAAAAATGAGCGCATGGATATGGATGCGCTTCCAAAAATATACCGAAAAGCCTCCCAAAAAGATATTGACAAATGGCAAAGCTGCCGTGATAAAGAGCCCAGTATTCAAAAACAATCACGTGAAATTGCTATTCGTTTAGGGTTGAAAATGAAGATTAGTGATATTGAATACCAAGGTGATGGCTCAAAAGCTATTTTCTATTATACTGCCGAAGAGCGCGTAGATTTTAGACAATTAATTAAAGAGTTTGCCCGTACGTTCAATACCCGTATCGAGATGAAACAAGTTGGTTTCCGTCAGGAAGCAGCACGATTAGGCGGTATTGGCTCGTGTGGCCGTGAATTGTGTTGCTCCACTTGGTTAACTGATTTTAGATCGGTAACCACTTCGGCGGCTCGATACCAACAATTGTCATTAAATCCATTAAAACTGGCCGGACAATGTGGCAAACTGAAATGTTGTCTTAATTACGAATTGGACACCTATTTGGAAGCGTTAAAAGAATTCCCTAAAAACGATGTTAAACTTCAAACTGAAAAAGGGCCTGCTATTTGCCAGAAAATTGACATTTTTAAAGGGTTAATGTGGTTTTCATATGTGAAAGAAGGGATGAACTGGTTAGAGCTTTCCGTAGAAAACGTAAATAAAATTATTGCACTAAATAAAAAAGGCACTAAAGTTGCAAGTCTTGAAGAGTACGTTGTTGAGGTTCAAGAATCGAAAAAAGAACTGTTCAGCAATGTAGTGGGGCAAGACAGTTTAACACGTTTCGATAAACCCAAAGGTAAAAAACAAAGCAAACGTCGTAAAAGCCGTAATAAAAATAGAAAGCGAAGTAAAAATAGAAATTCAAAAAAGAATGCATAAGCTGTTTTTAATTGCAGTAGCAGGTTTATTAGCCTCCTGCAATACCGATGCTGTTATGAGCGATACTCACTCGTTGCCTAATTATTGGGATAAAAACGACACCATTGCGTTTTCCATTCCGCAGTTGGATTCATTAAAACAATACAATGTTTTTTTACACCTTCGGAATACGAACGACTATCGTTTTAACAACCTGTTTTTAATTGTTTCAATGGAATTTCCACACGGCAAGACCATTCAAGATACATTGGAATATAGAATGGCCAAACCTAATGGCGAATGGTTAGGCGAAGGCATTGGAAGTTTAAAAGAAAGCAAACTTTGGTTTAAAGAAGGTGTTGCTTTTCCAGAGGAAGGAACGTATCAACTTCGCATCATGCAAGCCGTACGCAATAACGGCGATGTTGAGGGCGTTACCAAACTAGAAGGCATTACAGATGTTGGCTTTAGTATAGAAGAAGCATCGCAACAACAATAACATGGCAAAAAAACAAGCTAAAAAATCGGTCAAAAAAAAGCCGAAAAAACAACAGGATGGTACCAAAAAGCACATTAAAACTTTTTGGAAACTATTTGGTATAGGAATTTTATTGGTCATTTTGGTTTTCCTCTTTGCTTCTTGGGGATTCTTCGGAAGCCTCCCGGACGAAACTAGCCTTGAAAATCCAGAAAAAAACCTCGCTACCGAGATCATTTCAACAGATGGTAAAACCTTGGGGAAATTTTACAAGGAGAATCGAACTCCCGTCAAGTATGAAGAACTGCCAGACCACTTGGTTAACGCCTTAATTGCGACCGAGGATGTTCGCTATTATGATCATTCAGGTATCGATGCAAAAGGAACACTTCGGGCAGCTGTCTTTTTAGGTTCTAGGGGAGGTGCCAGTACTATTTCGCAACAATTGGCAAAGCTGTTTTTTACCGAACAGGTTTCAGATAATAAATTAGAAAGAGGCCTTCAAAAGATAAAGGAGTGGGTTATTGCCACCCGTTTGGAGCGTCGTTATACAAAAGAGGAAATATTGACCATGTATTTTAACGAATACGATTTCCTTAACCAAGCCGTAGGTATTGAGTCTGCAGCGAGTATTTACTTTGATAAAAGCCCTTCAGAATTAACCACTGCCGAATCTGCCATGCTGGTCGGGATGTTTAAAAACTCATCGCTTTACAACCCTTTGCGTAATCCGGTAGGTGTAAAAAACCGAAGGAATGTAGTTCTTGCTCAAATGGAGAAGTATGATTTTATTACTGAAAGTGTAAAAGATTCGCTGCAAGCTTTACCCCTTGATATTAAATATACACCGCAAGGCCATGACGAAGGGATTGCCACCTATTTTAGGGAATATGCCCGTGCTTTTATGGCCGACTGGATAAAAGAAAACCCTAAAACCGATGGCTCTCAGTACAATATTTATAGTGATGGTTTAAAAGTGTACACGACCATCGATTCTAAAATGCAGGAGTATGCTGAAGAAGCAGTCGATATGCACATGAAAAACCTTCAGAAAGAATTTGACAGCCAGAACGAAAAAAATAAAACGGCACCTTTTAGAGATATTACTGAAGAAGAAACCGAGCAGATCATGAAATCGGCCATGCGTCGAAGTGATCGCTGGCGTGAAATGGAGCAACAAGGAAAAAGCAAAGAAGATATTATCGCTAGTTTTAAAAAGAAAACCCAGATGCGAATCTTTTCTTGGACAGCCGAAAACAACGCGATCGATACCACAATGACCCCTATGGATTCCATTCGGTATTACAAACGATTTTTACGTTCTTCTTTAATGTCCATGACACCGCAAACTGGCGAAGTAAAAGCTTGGGTGGGTGGTGTTAATTACAAACACTTTAAGTATGATATGGTGAAGACCGGGCAACGTCAAATAGGCTCAACATTTAAGCCTTTTGTATATGCCACCGCAATAGACCAAATGCATATGTCGCCTTGCGACACATTACCAAACACACAATACACTATTGAAGCTGGAAAGTATGGCTTATTAAAACCCTGGACGCCTAGAAATTCAGGAGGGGATTATGGCGGCATGGTTAGCTTAAAAGAAGCCTTGGCTCGTTCCATCAACACCGTAACAGCTCGTTTAATAGACCGCGTTGGACCAAAACCTGTTATCGAATTGATTTCAAAAATGGGTGTAGAAACTAAAGATATGCCCGCCGCACCATCTATTGCTTTGGGAACACCAGATGTTTCTCTCTATGAAATGGTGGGCGCTTACAGTGTTTTTGCAAATGAAGGTGTATATGTAAAACCAACACTTATTCAACGAATTGAAGATAAAAACGGAACTGTTTTGTTTCAAAATGTACCCGAAACCAAAGATGTTATTAGTGACGAAACTGCCTACGTAACAGTAAGTTTAATGCAAGGAGTGGTACAATCTGGATCTGGTAGTAGGTTACGAGGAACTTGGCGCGGTGGCCATATGTACAAGAATGTAATTACAGGCTATCCATACGATTTTAAAAACCCTATTGCCGGTAAAACTGGAACGACACAAAATAACAGTGATGGTTGGTTTATGGGCATGGTACCAAATTTAGTTACCGGCGTTTGGGTTGGTGGTGAAGACAGAGCTGTTCACTTTAAAAATACGTCATACGGGCAAGGAGCCACTATGGCATTACCTATCTGGGCAATCTATATGAAAAAGTGTTTAGCCGATGAAGAGCTGAACGTTTCAGACGAGAACTTTAAACGTCCCTCCCGTTTATCGATTGAAACAGATTGTTCGCAATGGAAAGAGGATAACCAAAACACTGAAGATGTCCCCGATGAATTTGACTTTTAATCATTTTTCCTGAAAAAACTTAAAGAGGCTGTCTAAAAAGTAGAAAAGAATTAGTTTGTCCAGTCGAGCGCAGTCGAGACCTTATTGAGTTTCAATAATTTGTAGTTCTCAACTGCGCTCGAACAGAAAGCTAAAGTCACCTTTTAGACAGCCTCCTTTTATACCTTCCTAAAAATGCCTCTCTCTTCTGAAGGGTTTTTGAAGCAAATTTTGTAATTTTCTGAAAAATTAAAATAATGATCAATAAAACGGTTTCAAACGTTGAAAAAGCTTGTGAAGGCATTAAAGACAGCATGACGTTGATGCTTGGAGGTTTCGGCTTAAGCGGGATTCCAGAGAACGCCATTAATGAATTAGTGAGGAGAAATGTTCAAGATGTAACGTGTATTTCAAACAACGCTGGCGTGGACGATTTTGGTTTAGGCTTGTTATTAAGAAAACACCAGATAAAAAAAATGATTTCATCTTATGTAGGTGAAAACAAAGAATTTGAACGTCAGATGTTAAGTGGCGAGATGGAAGTTGAATTAATTCCTCAGGGAACCTTAGCACAACGATGCCAAGCCGCACAGAGTGGAATACCAGCATTTTTTACACCAGCAGGTTACGGAACCGAAGTTGCAGAAGGAAAAGAAACCCGCGAATTTGATGGCAAAATGTATGTAATGGAACGTGCATTTAAAGCAGATTTTGCATTTGTAAAAGCTTGGAAAGGTGATGAAGCCGGCAACCTTATCTTTAAAGGTACAGCAAGAAACTTTAACCCAAATATGTGCGGTGCTGCCAAAATAACGGTAGCTGAAGTTGAAGAACTAGTCCCAGCTGGAGAGTTAGACCCTAATCAAATACATATTCCAGGGATATTTGTACAGCGTATTTTCCAAGGAAAAGATTATGAGAAAAGAATTGAACAACGAACCGTAAGACCTAAAAAATAATGTCATTAAGCAAAGAACAAATAGCACAACGCATCGCAAAAGAAGTTAAAGACGGGTATTACGTAAACCTTGGTATTGGTATTCCTACCTTGGTTGCCAACTTTGTACGGGACGATATTCAAGTAGAGTTTCAAAGTGAAAACGGAATTTTGGGAATGGGGCCTTTCCCTTTTGAAGACGAAGAAGACCCAGACTTGATCAATGCCGGAAAACAAACCATTACAGCCTTGCCAGGAGCTTCTTTCTTCGACTCTGCGATGAGCTTTTCCATGATTCGTGGACAACACGTAGATTTAACCATTTTGGGCTCTATGGAAGTAGCACAAAATGGAAACATTGCCAACTGGAAAATACCAGGTAAAATGGTAAAAGGAATGGGCGGCGCAATGGACTTAGTAGCTTCAGCAGAAAATATTATTGTTGCGATGATGCATACCAACCGTGCGGGGAACTCAAAACTGCTAAAAGAATGTACATTGCCACTTACAGGTGTGGAGTGTGTGCGGAAAATTGTGACCAATCTTGCTGTTTTAGAAATAAAAGACAAAGCCTTTCATCTATTGGAACGCGCTCCAGGTGTAAGTATTGATGAAATTAGAGAAGCTACTGAAGGCGATTTGGTTGTTAATGGTGAAATTCCCGAAATGAAATTTTAATAAACCAATTTATAAAAAAGTTTTGACCGGTGTAAAAACATCGGTCTTTTTTTAATATAGAAATAAGATATTTCCTACTAATTAATCTTATTTGTTAAAATTTTGTGTATTTAATCGAATTAATATGTTTTTTATCGATTAAAATTAAATTCTTTTTCATATTAGCATTCCCAAGTTTGAACAACTAACTAAAAGCCTACTTTATGAAAAACATAGTTAACTCCCTAAAAAGCACATTTGTTTTACTTAGAAATGTGCTTTATGTAGCAAAGAAGGTATTCTTGCTCATGTAATACTGCCAATTGGCAGTTATGGGCTACTTATTTTTGCCCCGAATCTGCAATGATTCAAATATTAAACCCGTTCTTTGTGAGGTTAGAACGGGTTTTTTTATTTTGATTTTTTTCAGTCCGGTGGTTTCGGTACGATTTTAAAACCGCTACTTCGTATCGTTATTAAAATCACTCAATCACCTTAAAGTTAGTCTTTGAATAAAAATACAGTAGGAGCGAACCAATCACTGCTTTAGGTAATTTAAAAGCAATATATAAGGCGGCTGAGTGATCCCGATGGAATCGGGATTGTATCGAAGCCCCAAAACCTAAATCCCCTTCGGAATAGCATCAATAAGCTTTTGTGTGTATTTTTTTGATGGGTTTGCGTAGATTTCATCTGCATCACCTATTTCTTCTATTCTTCCTTCATTCATTACCAAAAGTTGGTCTGCCATATATTTAACAACAGCCAAATCGTGAGAGATAAATAAATAAGTAAAGCCAAAATCATCTTTTAATTCATTTAGCAAATTTAAAACCTGTGCCTGAACTGAAATGTCCAATGCGGAAACCGACTCATCACAAATAACCAATTTAGGCTCTAAAGCAATGGTTCGTGCAATGCCCACACGTTGGCGTTGTCCACCGGAGAGCTCGTGAGGATACCGATAATAATAGGATTCATCTAATCCAACTCGGGTTAATAATTGTTTTGCTTTTTCTTCACGTTCCTTTTTTGAAGAGCCAATTTTATGAACCTTCATCGGTTCCATTAGCGTCTCGCCTATTAGAATTCGGGGGTTTAAAGAAGAATACGGATCTTGAAAAATTAGCTGTATTTCTTTTCGGAGTTTTCGTATTTCAGAAGGTTTTAGTTGTGTTAATTCGCTTCCGCGGTATAAAATTTGTCCTTTTGTGGCTTTTTCCAACTGTAAAATGGTCTTGCCCAAGGTTGATTTTCCACAACCAGATTCGCCTACCAACCCCATAGTTTCACCTTCGAAAACAGCAAAACTCACATCATTTACCGCTTTTACTGTTTGTTTCGGCTTAAAGAATCCTGCATTACTATAATATTCTTTTTCCAGGTTTTTTACTTCCAGCAAAGGGCTTTTGGTATAGATTTTTTTATGGCGTTTCGCGCGGGTTTGCGAACTTTCTACTTTAGGAATAAAACTATTTTCTGCAATAGAAGCGATAGTAGGCAATTTTTCCAGACGTTTTTCCAATGTTGGGCGAGAAGCCAACAACGCTTTAGTGTATTCGTCTTTTGGGTTTTTAAAAATTTCGGCTACCGTGCCTGTTTCGACAATATCTCCTTTATACATTACCACTACTCGATCTACAATTTCTGAAACCAATGCTAAATCGTGTGAAATGAACAATAAGCTCATCCCCGTTTCTTGTTGCAAATCTTTCAAAAGCAATAATATTTCTTTTTGAACAGTAACGTCAAGGGCTGTTGTCGGCTCATCGGCAATCAATAATTTAGGTTTACAAGCAATCGCCATAGCGATCATAACCCGTTGCATTTGCCCACCACTAATTTGATGTGGATAACTGTTATATAGTTCTTTGGGTCTTGGCAGTTTTACTTTTTCGAAAAGGGAAAGGGTTTCTTTTTTTGCTTTTGAAGCTGAGTAGTTTAAGTGATGTTGTAATATTTCTGAAACTTGATAACCACAAGTTAATGAAGGGTTTAGAGCGCTCATAGGCTCTTGAAAAATCATGGCAATTTCTTTTCCACGAATGTTTCGAAGTTCTTTGGAGCCAAGTTCTAACACGTTTTTTTTCTGAAATAGAACTTCCCCTTTTACGTGTGATATCTTTTCAGGCAACAGCCCCATAACTGACATAGCAGTGACCGACTTACCTGAACCGGACTCTCCCACAACACCAACTATCTCATTTTCAGAAATTGAAAAGGAAATATTGTGGATAACCTCAACTAATTTTGATTTTTTCCCGAAAGAAATAGAGAGATTGTTAATTGAAAGAAGGGGATTGTTGTTCATTGAATCAAATGTAGCAATTTTAACTTTATTTCTAATTTTTTCTTATCCTACATGAATAGTAGGGTTTACAGATTTTACCTACAAAATTTAACAATTTTAGCCGTGTAGTTTATCGATTAAATTTTGATTTTATTAATATTTTGGGTTAATTCGTATCAGATTTTTAACAATTAGTCTATTTTATTGCAGTTTATGACGAAAAAATACTTTTTTTATAAAGCTCTAAATCTCTTTAATTCTGTTAAAGATGAAAAGCGTACTATAAAGCACCCACCTCATTTAATTTCTCATTCATATTTATCGCCAATTACGCTTCTGCTTTATCCCTTTATTACTTTATTTTCTTCTACTGCAGGTTTTCAACATACTTTTTCAATACTATTTCTTTACCATTCGTATTGGTCAAAATCCAAAATAACTTACGAGTACACATAATAAAAACGTATTGCCCCACAATACGTATCCCCACAATAATTTAAAACAATAAACCTAATTATTAACCCTTAATATTCACTAATTATGAGAAACAATTATAAAGACCTTGCCGTGGCAACGTCATTATTATTAGCTTCATTTGTTGGTTTTGCACAGGAAAGTCCTAAAAAACCAATTAAAAAGCTTAAAGTTTTTAATCAAACCGAAACCAAATCAGTTGCTAACTCACAACAAGTGCTTTCGCAACAACTACAACTACCGGAAGGTAATTCCCTTTCAAAAATTTCAGAAAAAGTAGATGAGTTGGGGTATTTCCATAGAGAATACCAACAATACTACAAGAACGTAAAAGTAGCTTTTAGTTCGAGCAAGATTCACGCTAAGGATGGTTCCATCGTAGCGATGAGCAATAATGTTTTCCGAATTAAAGATGTTTCAGTATCCCCAAAACTTAGTAACGTTCAAGCATTAAACAGAGCGCTCGCTCACGTTGGTGCCAACACCTATCTGTGGGAAAATAGACAAGAAGCAAACCTAGCTAACAACTACGAGAAGCCTACTGGCGAATTGGTTGTTTTTCCAGCAATTGAAAATGTGTCTACCACCAATAGATTAGCGTATAAGTTTGACATTTATGCTACAGCGCCGTTATATCGTGCCGATGTTTATATCGATGCCAACACAGGTGCCTTTATAATGGAAAACAAGCGTATTCATCACGCTGATACACCTGCCACGGGAAGCAGCCTTTACAATGGGAATGTTTCCTTTACGGCAGATAGTAATGGTGGCCAGTATCGTTTGCGCCAAACAGCAGATGGTAACGGAATACAAACCTATGACTTAAACAACGGTACCAACTACAACAATGCCAGCGACATTACCAGCAGCAGTACTACCTTTAACGGTAATGCTACCGGTGTTCAAGCGCATTGGGGAGCAGAACAGACTCACAAATACTTTTTTCAAAATCACAACAGAAACTCCTATAATGGTTCTGGTGCTGTAATTCGCTCGTATGTAAGTTACTCTTCCAACTACGTTAACGCATTTTGGGACGGTAGCCGTATGACGTATGGTGATGGTGATGGTGTCAATTACGGTCCTTTAGTTTCATTAGATATTGTTGGGCATGAAATTGCTCACGGTGTTACTGAATATTCAGCTAACTTAGTTTACAGTTATGAATCTGGAGCATTAAATGAATCATTCTCTGATATTTTTGGAGAATCTATTGAAAATTTTGCGCAAGGGAATAATGATTGGCTTATGGGTGACGATATAGGTGCTGGCGGAAGTGGTGGCGCTTTACGTTCTATGAGCAATCCTAACGCTTATAACCAACCAGACACCTATCTAGGAACAAACTGGTATTCAGGTTCAGGAGATAACGGTGGTGTTCACTACAACTCTGGAGTACAAAACTTTTGGTTTTATCTGTTAAGTGTAGGTGGAAATGGGACCAATGACAATGGAGATAGTTATAGCGTTTCAGCAATTGGAATGGACGCAGCAGCCTCTATTGCATATAGAAACCTAGCAGTTTACTTAAACTCAAACTCACAGTACGACGATGCTAGAGCAGGTGCTATTCAAGCAGCTATCGATCTTTATGGAGCTGGAAGTGCAGAAGAAATTGCAGTAACAAACGCTTGGCATGCAGTTGGAGTGGGACAACCATATGATGGCGGAAACCCTCCACCACCAGAAGAGTGTGCAACTGGCGATGTGTATTTGTCAATTACATTCGATAATTATCCAGAAGAAACAGCTTGGACCTTGAAAGATAGTTCAGGAACTACTATAGATTCTGAAAGCTACTCAAGCTCAAATGCAGATGGTTCTACTGTAAATGTTACTTTTTCAGGACTTGCAGCAGATGATTATACTTTTACAATTACAGATTCTTACGGAGATGGTATTTGCTGTTCCTACGGAAATGGTTCATACACTCTATCATCAGATGATGGAACTATCTTTGCCGGAGGTGATTTTGGAAGCTCTGAAGCCACTCAATTTTGTATTGAAGACGGAGGGATTGGTGCCGATACGGAAGCACCAAGCGATCCTACAGGTTTAACTGCATCTAACGTTACTGAGACTACTATAGATCTTTCTTGGAATGCTTCTTCAGACAATATAGGTGTAACAGAATACGAAGTATATCAAGGTAGTTCTTTATTAGGAACAACCGCAAACACTTCAACTCAAATTACTGGATTGGTTGCCAATACCAGTTATACCTTTAGTGTAAAAGCAAAAGATGCGGCAGGTAATGTATCAGGAACTTCTAATGTTGTAAACGTAACCACTGGTTCACCTTCTAATGTAGAATATTGTGACTCACAAGGAAACAATTCTTCATACGAATGGATTGATTTAGTTAGACTGAACAACTTAGACAATGCAACCGGAAATAACGGTGGGTATGCAGACTTTACAACTATGTCTGCAAATGTTCCATATGGTTCAAATACAATTTATATCAGCGCTGGTTTCTCTAGTTCTAGCTACAGAGAGTATTGGAAAATATGGATTGATTATGACCAAGATGGGATTTTTGAAACTAATGAAGCGGTAGTTAGCGGTTCGTCTACAAGTAGCGGGACGTTAAATGCCAGTTTCTCAGTACCTACATCAGCTGCAGCCGGACCTACACGAATGCGAGTGTCTATGAAGTATAACAGCGCTCAAGGAGCTTGTGAGTCGTTTACGTATGGTGAAGTTGAAGACTACACTGTAAATATTGGACAACCATTTTATACAGCAGGAGGCAGTACAGATGGTGAAAACCTTGGTGCTAGTGTAGCTGCGTTTGGCATTAATGTATATCCTAATCCAGCTAACAGTGTTTTAAATGTGGAATTATTGGATAATAGAGAAGCAACGTATGAAATTTATAACGTACTTGGACAACAAGTACTGAACGGTTCTATAAACAGAACTGCAACCATCAACGTTGATACACTTTCTAACGGTCTGTATCTTGTTAAGATTAATGACGGACAGAAAGAACTGGTAGAACGATTTATTAAAGAATAGCGTTTAATTAGTTAGTCTATTTCTTAAATACCAGAATGTAGAAAACCCCCTTTCTTAATTGAAGTGGGGGTTTTTGCATTAAAAACTTTTTCTTAAACTGTTAAAATCTCATCTTCCTCTAAAAGTGCCTCATTCCGAAGTTTTAGAAAAATTTGCGCAACGGTAATAGTATCTTTTTCACAATAGGTGATGATACGGTCTATATCATTTTCTTCATAATATACATCTCGTACATCACTGCCATCTATATCATCTTTTGGGGAAGGAATTCCCAACACATGAGCCATCAGTTTTAAGGAAGTAAATGTTTTATAATCCCCAAATTTCCATAATTCTAAAGTATCTAAATGTGGAACTTCCCACGGTTTTTTTCCGAATAGATTTAATTTAAATGGCAAGCTTATGCCGTGGATAATCATGCGCCGAGCGATATATGGAAAATCGAATTCCTTTCCATTATGTGCACATAGTATATGTTGCGGTTTATTGAAGTGGGTTTGCAGCAGGGTTTTAAACTCTTTGAGTAATGTTGCTTCATCACCGTGAAAACTCGTAACACGAAAGTTCCGGATGTCACCTTTCATTTTAAAATACCCTACCGAAATACAGACAATTTTACCAAATTCGGCCCAAATACCGGCTCTATCGTAAAACTCCTCGGGAGAAAAATCTTCTTTGCGTTGGTATTTTGTTTTTTGCTCCCACAATACTTTTGCGGTTTCGTCCAGATTGTTGTAATCTGGATATTGCGGTACAGTTTCTATATCCAGAAACAAAACGTGCTCTGGGTTTATACGTGTAAGCATACTTTTGAAATTTTACAATCGGGGAGAATTTAAAACTACAAAAAAATTACGAACCTATATTTAACATTTTATACACTTCTTCAATATATGTGTAAAAATCATTGCCAAAAGGATCGTCTTCTTTTTTACCACGGTGATGCCCTAAACGGACAATTATAATATCATCTTCAGGAATAACAATAACGTATTGACCCAAAATACCTCGCATGGCAAATATATCTTTGCCACTGAGTTTATTCAGCCAAAAGCCGTAACCATATTCAGGGTTTTCTTTAAATCTGGGTTGGATTGATTTAGCCACAAAAGCAGAATCCAATAGTTGTTTCCCGTTCCATTTTCCGAAGTCTTTGTAGAGCTTACCAAAACGGGCAAAATCGCGCGCGTTGGAACCAATGCAACAATACGCTTTCACCAAACGGTGTTCGTCATCATCTACTTGCCACAAAGCTGGTTTTACAGCACCCATAGGTTGCCAAAAGCTTTCCTGTAAATAGGTCGCTAACTGCTTCTCTGTAGCTTTTTGAATTACCATCGCCAATAATTGAGTATTACCACTCAAATATTTATACTTTTCCCCTGGGGTTTCTACTACTTTTAGGTTGAGAATGGTTTCGGCTAGATTATCATCGTAATACGCACGAGCCGTGATACCAAATGGGTTTTTGTACGATTCGTCCCAATTTAAGCCGGAAGCCATAGAAGAAAGATCGCCTACCGTTAAGCCCGTGTCTTTAAATTCTGGATAAAAGTCGCCAACAGGTTGGTTTAAACTTTTAATGTACCCATCGTAAATTGCTTTTCCCAATAAGGCAGAAACCACGCTTTTGGCCATTGAAAATGAATTGGTCTGCGAAGCTTTGCTGTAGCCTTCAGCATACTTTTCATAATAAATACTATCATTTTTAATGATTAAAAATGCAACAGTACCCAATGCTTCATTGGTTTTGGTAAGTGTTTCAGTTGGCTCTACAGTATTGTAATCTTCGGCTTTAGGCCACGGCTGTGGATTGCTACTTTCCGAAATTATTTCACTTTCAAAATACTTAAAGTCGTCAATAAAGGCTGTAGTATGACCGGTAAGATAAACCACCCGAATGCCTTTTAATATGTAATTATAATCGGTTAGGTATAAAACCAGTATGATTGCAGCTATGATGCCGAGGAGCCAAGTTGGAAATCTCTTCATAAATAAACTATACTTTCAAATATACGGAAACGTCCTTTTGAAGTGACTATTAAAACAACTCCCCTTGTTTAACCGGACTTTCGTGTTGTAATAGCCATTTTTTACGGTGCAATCCTCCCGCATAACCCGTTAAAGAGCCATCGCTACCAATAACACGATGGCAGGGAATAATAATCGAAATCGGGTTTTTACCATTTGCTGAAGCAGCTGCCCGAATTACTTTTGGGTCACCCAAAGCATTAGCAATTTGTTGATAACTAGCGGTTTTACCAAAGGAGACTTTTTGTAACTCTTTCCATACTTTATGCTGAAATTCCGTTCCTTGTGGATTTAATGGAATATTAAATATTTGTCGGTCACCTTTAAAGTATTCGGATAGTTGTTGAAGTGCTTTTTGAAGCGGTTCAGGAAGTGTTTCTGAGACATCTGTTAGCGGAGTAATTTCATTATCAATAAATAGTGCCGAAGTCAAGCCTAAGGCATTACCTTTCAATTCCATCCAACCTATTGGGGTGTTCAAATATTCGGTTTTCACGACTAATTTTGATCTTCTGTATTGTCCTTTTCTTGCTTAAAATCTTTTTCGGGAATGTCACTTAACTCAATTCCCATGCGTTTTGCACGGCGTTCCCAATTTTTTCGGGCTTGCATTTGCATATCTTCTATGGCATCACTTTCGTCCATGATTTCAAGTCCTAAGAGGGTTTCAATGATGTCTTCCATGGTTACTACACCAATAGTATTTCCAAATTCATCTACAACCGAAGCGATATGGACACGTTGTTTAATAAAGGTTTCGAACAAATCTGGTATGGGCTTATCGGCATCGACTACAAATATATCGCGTTTTAATTCCATCAATTGCAATTCGCCGTGTTCCTCAACAATTTGTTCCAAAATATCATCACGTAGCACAAACCCGGTTATATTATGTGTTTTTTCACGATATACAGGAATCCTTGAAAAGCGTAGATTCTTGTGTTGGGCGTGAAAATCTTTCAGTGTTAGGCTCTCATTTTCCAACGTTACCACCGGAAAAGGAGTCATTACATCTTTTGCCTTTACTGATTTAAAAACTAAAAGATTTTTAATTACAGTCGTTTCATTTTCTTCAAAAACACCTTCTTCTTCCGCAGCATCGGTAATGGCAATAAATTCTTCCCGGCTCATCGTGCTAACGTGGGCAGATTTACCTATAAGCCGTGTAGTAAGCATTAATAGCCACAAAATCCCTGTATACTTAAGCGGAAATATGATAATTTTTAAAAACTTTGCAGTAAAGTTCCCTAGAGATTTCCAATAAGTAGCACCAATTGTTTTAGGGATAATTTCAGAAACAATTAAAATCAACACAGTCATTATCGCCGAAACGATTCCTACCATACCTCCAGAAGGCCATACTTTTTCTGCTTGCACACCAACCAAAATGGCGCCCACGGTATGGGCTATGGTATTGAGCGTTAAAATTGCAATTAACGGCTTATCAATGTCCTTTTTAAAATTAGCTAAGGTTAAAGCATAGTTTTTTCCTTCGTTTTTTTTCATTTTTATGTAAGTGGGCGTAAAGCTTAACAGGGCTGCCTCTAAAATAGAACAGAGAAATGAAAAGAAAATGGATATAAGAGCATACAGTAAGAGTAGTGTCATTCCTTTAAAGATAAATTTTGACTAAAATAAAAATTTAATGGCGATTTTATGACAAGGTAATGTTAATAACCAAAAAAAGAGGGCAAAATCGGCCCCCTTTTTAAAAACAACCTGTCAATCACTACTAAATTTGCTGTTTAATCATTTTTTTCCAGTAATTAGCTCGATTTAGGCAAACTTCGGCATCTGTTGAAGGTGATGAGTCGTCATTTTCTTCATAGAAGATAATTTCATCTGTAGCAGATGGGCTTCTCAATTCCAAAGCAACACGAGATAAAGGTTGTTTACGTTCTTTAAATGTAGCGACCCGACACTCATTTACAGTGCTTAAATCGACCGTTTTAAAGGTGTCTGTCAACTTATTTTTATAAGAGAACACTAATTTATGAACGTTCTCGTCCAGACCGATAAGAGTATTGCCTATCACTTCAGAAGCATTTATTGTTACTCCATTTTGGGATGCCAAATTTTGTAAACTCTTTTTAAGTTTTTTTTCGGTTGAACTGCTTTTAATAATTACAAATACTATAGGTACCATAAACAATAATAATATAGCGAGCCCTATAAGGGTGGAACTTGTTTCCATTTTTTTATAAAATTTTAAATTAATTTTTAGTGAAAGTATGACGTGTTTTGAATAGTATAAAACACGTATTGCCGGGATTATTATTAAGTAATCCGGCTGTTTATTGTTTCAGAAAAAGAAACATTCACCAAAAAAAATGGAAAGGATATAACTGTTCTTGAATTCGCTTTTTAAGATTCCGTTGCGGAAAATAATCGAGCGTATTAGAAGTGTTGTAATTAGTAGCCTCTGTAAGTTCTAACGGCTGATAAAATAAAATAAACGGATTTATAGGCTCATCCGTTTGTTGATAGGATACCTCAATAACCGATACTTCGTGAAAATAAAGTTGTTTCGAAAATAAATCGGCACTAAACCTTGTTCCTTGTGAGGTTGAGGATTCATTAGATACGTTTGAAACAGCAAAAGCATTACCCGAAATCAAAAACAGGCTTACAAGTAAAAAGAAATAGCTTATATGTGCTTTAAATTGTTTCACGAAACAAAGGTATGTAGAAATAGAATTGAGTGTGCCAAAATTATATTAAAAAAGCCATCATATGATGGCTTTAGGCAATGTTTTTTAATGTCTCTTACGATTTAAAATTTTCGTATTAAGTTCTCTATTTTGAGATCTTTGAATAGAAATAACCTTTACTTCTTTCGCAGTATTCTCAAAATTCAATTTTAATTGACTTTTAGAATTCTGTAGTTTAGGTCTCATTTTATTAGTTAATGATTTTATCAAAGGTATTATTTTTATTTAATTCTTCAGTAGCTTTTTTCTCTAAATATGGTATTGCTTCTAATGAAATACTCTTTCTAGGTGATGCATTTTTTCTTTTTAAATTAATTTTCACACCTTTATTTTTCCTTTTTTCTTCATCTTGTGTTTTAAATAAATCTATATATCTCTTAGGCGAAACACCATCATACATTAATAGTTTTACTCTATTTTCCGTATTAAATCTTTCAGTTATTGAGTCACTATGTAGTTTTAAAGCTAAACTTTTTTTATAGGGCTCTATAAAATAAACCTCCTTTATTCCTGAAGCAACAATATGTCTTGCACAATTATGACAAGGATAAGTAGTGCAAAATAGTTTTCCGCCTATAATCTCTGAACCTGACTTTTGTGTAGCATTAATTATTGCATGCATTTCTGCATGAACTGCTCTTGAAAACTCTATCAAATCTCTTATTCTAGAGTCCCCTAGAACCTTATTCGCTTCATCAATTTTTCCCTTATCAATAATTTTTTTATCAATTAATTGGTTTATAATTAATTGAGTTAATTCGTTTTTTTCTTCATCATTAAAACATTTACCGCCGCTTTTGTTAATACATCTATGGTCACTTGAATCTACATCATTCTCTGTATATAAATTTCCTCCATATTTAGGCACATCATTCCAACCGACAGAAATAATATCACCATTTATATTTGTAATTGAAGCTCCTACTTGTCTAGACAAACAAGCAGAATTAGCTGATGCTGAAGTAGCCATATACATAGCATTTTCTTGATAAGTGGGTGTAATTATTTTAGTACCAAATATTAAATCTAAAAACCTTTGTAGCTTGTCTGTAACTATCTTATCATGACTATCTTCGATTCTCAAAAAATAATCTGCATTAGGAAAGGTTTTGGAAACTTTTTGACCATGTTCTTCTACCTGATCAGAATCTATTTTTATTAAATTCTCAATATCAGAATTTTCAATACCTTTTAATTTTAAGTTTTCTTTTCTAACCTCGAGAGGGGAAAAGACTCCTATAAAATAGAATATATTTTGATAAACTTTTTTAAGTAACCTATATTCATCTATATGCTTTATAGAGTTTATAACATAGCAAACTCTCTTTTTTTTAACTAACTCTTTATCACTTTTTGATTCTGCCTGTCGGTCCTTAGTTATTTCATGAATTATAATTTTAGATAAGATATCATTTTCAAAATCATTACGAAGCTTATTTCCAGAATCAATTAACTTTTTATAACTATTGTATGATTTTACTTTTGATTGAATATCATAATGCTTTCTAATAAAATCACTTAGCTTTATTTCAATACATTTATAATCAAATGTATCCTCCAGAATTTGTTGTAAAGTTTTAGATACAAAATTAATATCTGTTCCTATAGGTCCACATAAACCAATCATTAATTCATCTGTTATAGTATACTCTAAATACTCTTTTAAACTATTCGGCTCATCTGATTCGCTAATTTCATTTTGCTTTTCAATCCTTAATTGTTTGGCTTCAGACATATTAAAATTTAGTTTAATTTAATTTATCAAAATAATAATTAATAATTTAATTTGGAACAGGGTTTTTCCTGTTTTTTAGAAAAGAAGCTTCGCAACATCTTTAGCAAAATAGCTGGCAATAATCTGTGCTCCGGCTCTTTTTATAGCGGTAGTCTGCTCTAAAACTACAGCATCATGATCTAACCATCCTTTTTCGGCTGCGGCTTTTATCATGGCGTATTCGCCACTTACTTGGTAAACAGCAACGGGAACATCGACTGTATTTCGAATATCGCGGACAATGTCCAAATAACACAATCCTGGTTTTACCATCACAATATCGGCGCCTTCTTGAATATCCATTAGAGTTTCTTTAATGGCTTCTTCCCGGTTGGCAGGATCCATTTGGTAGGTATTTTTGTTTTTCGGAATGTCTTTTTTATCTACTGGTGCAGAATCCAGTGCATCACGGAAAGGACCATAAAAAGCTGATGCATATTTAGCACTATAGCTCATTATTCCAGTATCGTGAAACCCTTCATCTTCTAATAGCGTTCGCATTTCAAAAATACGGCCATCCATCATATCACTTGGTGCTACAAAATCGGCTCCGGCTTTAGCGTGTGATAATGCCATTTCGGCCAAAACCGCCGTGGTATCGTCATTAAGAATTTTTCCTTCAGAAACGATTCCATCGTGTCCAAAAATTGAGTAGGGATCTAAGGCAACATCGGTCATCACCAACATCTCTGGCACTGCATCTTTTACCGTTTTAATGGCGCGTTGCATTAATCCTTCGGCGTTCAACGCTTCTGTTCCACTATTATCCTTTAAATTTTCAGGTACTTTTACAAAAAGTAAAACCGACTTTAATCCTAAGTTCCAAAGTTCCTTTACCTCTTTAGCCAATAAATCTAAACTGTATCGATAATAATTGGGCATCGAAGCAATTTCTTCTTTCACTCCTTTTCCTTCAACCACAAATAACGGAACCAAAAAGTCGTTTGGTGAAATAATGGTTTCTCTTACTAAACTCCTAATGGTTTCAGTAGTTCGTAATCTTCGGTTTCTTCGTAATGGATACATTATTTATGAATTTAGAATTATGAAATGAGCTTTCTTTTAAATTTCAGATTAACGTTTCAGAATACTTTTAAATTCTTTCTTTTCTGAAAAGAAAACTAATAACAAAAATACCAATAATAAGACAGTACCTATAATTAAATTTCCTTCAAATACATAAAACGAAAGGACTGAAAATCCGGTTGCGAGCAGTAAATACCCGCCTATTCTTTTTACATCGTACGGTACAGCGTAGTTTCGTTGTCCAAAAAAGTATGAGAGCAGCATCATACTCCCGTACGCTGCCAATGTAGCTATGGCCGAACCTTGATAACTGATTACTGGAATTAACGCAAAGTTTAAACCTAAGGTAACTATTGCCCCAAAAACCGAAATATAAGCGCCAAATTTAGTGCGATCGGTCACTTTGTACCATACGGAAAGGTTATGATAAATGCCCAAACATAAATTCGCCAATAAAATAAGTGGCACGATGGAAAGTGCTTCCCAATATTCGGAGTTAGGGATTAAAATACGTTTAAAAATATCGATATACACAATTACAAATAGTAAGATAATACTCCCGAAGATGGTAAAATACTTGGTAATCGTTGCATACGTCTGTTTTGCGTTTTTACTTTCTGCATGGTTAAAGAAAAAAGGTTCAATCCCCAACCGGAACGCGGTAGCGAAAAGCGTCATAAAAACACCCAATTTATAGCAAGCGGCATACACACCCACTTCGGCTTCGGCGATGTTTTCTGGTAATAGATATTTCAGTAAAATTTTATCGAAAGCTTCGTTTATTGAAAATGCAATACCAGCAATTAATACCGGGAAAGCGTATTTAAACATCCCTTTCCAGATGGTTTTACTGAAACCAAAACCAATTTTAATGTACAATGGGAGCAATACAACCAACGTAATGGCACTCGCAATTAAATTGGCTATAAACACGTAGGCCACTTTATTTTCTTCGGAATAAATTGTACTCCAAAACGAATCTGGAGCACTTTCTGCCCAACCAGGAAGTATTAAAAAGAAAAAGAGGTTAAAGCCTAAATTAACACAGACATTAAAGATTTTGATGACCGCATACTTCATCGGTTTTTCATTGGCTCGGTACCATACAAAAGGCAGAACAGCCAAAGCATCTAACGCCAAAATAAGCAAGCCGTACGTAACATATTCTGCTTTAAACTGAAGAAATGTTGCCAACGAATCATCAAAAAACAAAGTAATCGATAAAAATAAAAGCGTTGAAATGGTAAGCGAAGTCAATGCCGTAGACTGAACTTGGTTTTTCTGTTCTGCGTGTTTATTAACAAACCGAAAGAAAGCAGTTTCCATTCCATAGGAAAGCAAAACGTTTCCTAAGATTAAAAAAGCCATTAAAGAAGCGTAGATGCCGTATTGTTCTTTTCCTAATACAGAAACATACAACGGCACCAAAATGACCGCCAAGGCCCTTGGGAGGACAGTAGCAAGGCCATACACAAAAGTTTGCTTAAATAGTTTTTTAAAAACGCTCAACCTATTCTATTTTGAAGCGTAAAAGTATTGAAATTATTACCGTTATCAATTAAACGTGATGTGATTCCTTAATTATCTGATGGAGCTTTATTTTGTGGAAAAGCAAGCATCTCTTTTCTACGGATATTAGTGATTTTGTAATAGTTGGTCGTGCCATTTTGCACATAGCTCACAACCGCTTCGTTATCTGCCAACTCAAACGGAAACGATTTTGGCGGGGTGTTTTGAGCTTCTTTTTTCGGGTCGCTATCCATTATAATATCACGATTTGTACCTTTTTTAAAATATCCAATATATTGCTTTTTAGCTTGAGGTGAATTTTTAGCTTTTTCAATTTTATTTCTGAAATAAATACTATCAACCCGTACATCTTCAGTAAAACCTTTAAATGTGATATGTACGTTAGTGCCCGATCCTCCTTCTTTAATGCCCGCTACCCAATCTTGGTAAAACACATCGTCAATACTAAAGGGAGGGTTTTGTGTGAGTTTGTAAGAACTTGTCTGGCTGCTGCCACAGTTAGAAAAGCTAAACAGTAAAATTGAAGCTGTACAAACAGCGATTATATTTTTAAATGAATGCATCTACTTATTTTTAATGTGAAGATATAAAAATTTATCTTCACGTTATAGTTTATATCCCACGCCGATAAATGCTGTTACACCATCTGCCGCTGGAGCATCAATTGTTACATTTTGTGCTTTAAAATAAGGAATAGTGAGTTTTATCATCCAATTTTCAGAAAAATTATAATTGCCTCCCACACCTATGTTAAAGACTGTCAAAGCACTATTCTCAATATAACCACGGGTTAAGTCTTCAAAACCATACCCATAACCAATTTGTCCAAACACATTGAATTTATTTTTATTGAACACATAATATTGTAATGATGGAATTACACCGTAGGAATGGATAGTAGTTCCGCTATTGTTTTTAAAAGCAGTATTGTTTGATGTGAAAAAGCTAACCCCAGCAGATAGTTTTGGAATGATAAAAAATTCAGAAGTTGCTAAACCTATAAAGCCAAAATCGTCAATTCCGTATCCTGTGGTAAAAGGGGCTCCTTGTATGGACAGCGAAATATCCCCTTTTTTATATTGAGAATACGCTGAATTGAAAGCTATTAAAAATAGAATACTAAAAAGTAATTTTTGAGATTTCATATAATTTGGTTTAGCTGTTTTCTCAAAACTATCAAATAGTATTCCATTACTAAGAAATAAGTGAAACAAAAAAAGCCTTCCGAAAGAAACGGAAGACTTTTCTGCACTAAGTAGGTATTATATTTTATCCCGCTAAGGCCTCGGCACCACCAACAATTTCCAAAATTTCGTTGGTAATGGAAGCTTGTCGCGCTTTGTTGTATTGTAATGTAAGATCATCACGAAGATCTTTAGCGTTATCTGTTGCTTTGTGCATCGCTGTCATTCGGGCACCGTGCTCACTGGCAACACTATCTCTAATTGCTTTAAACAATTGTGTTTTTAAGCTCTTCGGAATCAATTCTTCTACAATGTCTTCTTTGTTTGGCTCAAAAATATAGTTTGGCGTTGCTTTTTGTGCTTCCGCTTCATCTACTTCAGGTGGTAAAATAGGCAAGAATTGCTCATTCATTACAATCTGCGTAGCTGCATTTTTGAACTTGTTGTAAACCAACACGATTTTATCGTAATCCCCATCAGCAAATTTTTGCATTAACATTTCGGCGATTTCAGAAACATTTTCAAACGAAAGATCATCAAAAATTTCATTGTTATTTAAGATAACAGTTTCCGTCTTTTTTAAAATATCGTTTCCTTTTTTACCAATTGTTACGTAATCTACTTGCTTTCCAGCATAGTTATCTGAAGCAATACGTTTTGAACCTTTGATAATATTACTGTTAAATGCACCTGCCAAACCACGGTTAGAAGTAATTGCTACCACTAACACTTTGTTTACTTCGCGCTGATCTGAAAACTTACTTCCACTATCGGCATCCAATGTTGCACTCAAATTTTGAAGCAACTCCGTTAGTTTATCAGCATACGGGCGCATCGCAGTGATGGCATCCTGTGCTTTTTTCAACTTTGCAGCCGATACCATTTTCATGGCACTGGTAATCTGCATGGTTGACCCAACAGAGGTGATTCTACTTCGTATTTCCTTAAGATTTGCCATTCTTTTATAGAATTATTGCGTATTGAGTATTGAAATCAGATTTCTCAATACTCAATACTAAAATCTAACTACTTTTTATACTTTGCTGAAAGATCTTTTGCTACAGCCGTTAAGGTATCGGTCACTTCATCAGTTAACTTACCTGACTTTAACGTATCTAACACATCTCTATGCTTTGCATTAAGCAACTCAAGATAGTCTCTTTCAAATTCTTTTACTTTCTCAACAGGAACGTCACGTAACAGGTTTTTAGATCCTGCGTAAATAATCGCAATCTGGTCTTCAACTGTAAATGGTGTGTTTTCCGGTTGCTTTAAGATCTCAACGTTACGTTTTCCTTTTTCAATTACATTCTTAGTAGCAGTATCCAGATCTGAACCGAATTTAGCAAAGGCTTCCAATTCACGGAAAGCAGCTTGATCCAGCTTTAAAGTACCTGATACTTTCTTCATTGATTTAATTTGAGCGTTACCACCTACACGAGATACAGAAATACCCACGTTAATTGCAGGACGAACACCTGAGTTAAATAAATCACCATCCAAGAAAATCTGTCCATCGGTAATCGAAATTACGTTGGTTGGGATATATGCAGAAACGTCACCCGCTTGTGTTTCAATAATTGGTAATGCTGTTAATGACCCACCACCTTTTACCATTGGCTTTAACACCTCAGGAAGGTCGTTCATTTCACTAGCAATTTTATCATCATTGATCACTTTTGCTGAGCGCTCTAATAATCTTGAGTGTAAGAAGAATACATCCCCAGGGTATGCTTCACGTCCCGGTGGGCGACGAAGTAATAACGATACCTCACGGTATGCAACTGCTTGCTTTGATAAATCATCATAGATGATCAAAGCAGGACGTCCCGTATCACGGAAGTACTCGCCAATTGCCGCACCAGCGAAAGGAGCATATACCTGCATAGGTGCAGGATCTGATGCGTTTGCCGCAACAATAGTTGTATATGCCATCGCACCAGCATCTTCCAATACTTGTGCTATGTTTGCAACGGTAGAAGCTTTTTGTCCAACCGCAACATAAATACAATATACTGGCTCACCAGCGTCGTAAAATTCTTTTTGGTTTAAGATGGTATCGATAGTAACCGTAGACTTACCAGTTTGACGGTCACCAATTACCAATTCACGCTGTCCACGACCTACCGGGATCATCGCATCAATTGATTTAATACCAGTTTGTAATGGCTCAGTTACCGGCTCACGATAAATAACCCCAGGTGCTTTACGCTCTAGTGGCATTTCGTAAGTTTCACCTTCAATAGGTCCTTTTCCATCAATTGGCTGTCCAAGTGTGTTAACCACACGGCCAACAATCCCTTCACCAACGTTAATAGATGCAATACGCTGTGTACGTTTTACAGTAGATCCTTCGCTAATTTCTTTTGAAGGTCCTAATAATACAACACCAACGTTATCTTCTTCAAGGTTCAAAACGATTCCTTCCAGACCGTCTTCAAACTCTACCAATTCACCGTATTCTGCATTGGCAAGCCCATATACACGTGCAATACCATCACCTACGGTTAAAACAGTTCCTACTTCGTCAAGTGAAGCTGATGCTTCAAAACCTGAAAGTTGTTCCTTTAAAATTGCTGAAACTTCAGCTGGTTTTACTTCTGCCATCTTATTTAGATTTTAGATTGAGTTTTATTTCAATCCTTAATTTAATGTAAACTCTCTTTTAATTCTATTTAATTTATTTGCAATACTTGCATTGTATTGAAGGTCTCCTACTCGTAATATAAAACCTCCTATTATAGTGGTATCTATAATATTATTTATGGTAACCGAAGTGCTTCCGGTTAATTCTTTAACTTTAACTAATACCGTTTCTTTTAACTCTGAAGTAAGTGGGACTGCAGTTGTTACTTCTGCTACTTTTACCCCTTGTGCTTCATTATAAAGATAGATATAACTTTCGGCCACAACCCCTAATAAATTCAACCGTTGATTTATTACTAAAACCTGTATTAGATTTTTAGTAAGGTCTGATTTGCCACTAAAAATTTTAAGCAAAGCTTCTTTTTTATCTTCAGCTTTAATAACTGGGCTTTGTAACATATTTTGAAGCTCCTTACTACCGTCTAAGGTAGCTTTTACAGATTGCATATCGCCAAACATTACGTTTTGTGTATTGTTTTCTTCAGCTTTCTGTAAAACTGCTTTTGCATATCGTATAGCTGCTCTTTTGCTCATAGTTTTGCCCTAAGATTAGCGGGTTCGTTTAATTTTTTCTACTAGTTCAATTTAGCATTGGCCAACATACTGTCTACCAATTCTAATTGTTTTTTATCTGTAGATAATTCTTGCTTAACTACTTTTTCAGCAATTTGTACTGAAAGCTCGGCCACATGACTTTTCAACTCAGACATTGCAGCTTTCTTCTCACTTTCTATTGCAGTTTGAGCTTGCGCAATCATTTTGCTTGCTTCTGCTTGTGCTTCTTCCTTAGCATCGGCTATCATTTTTGACTTGATATCGCGAGCTTCTTTCATCATACTATCACGTTCGTTTCTGGCTTCCTGAAGCAGCTTTTCATTGTCTGCTTTTAAGTTTGCCATTTCAAGCTTTGCTTTTTCAGCAGAATCCAACGCGTCTTTTATACCTTCTTCACGATCATTAACTGCTTTTAAAATTGGTCCCCACGCAAACTTTCGAAGCAATAGTATTAAACCAACAAAAATAAGTATTTGCCAAAAAAACAGTCCGAATGAAAATTGTTCTAATAATTTTTCCATTATCTAAAATTTCAAAAAATAATTTTAATTTTTAATAGTACAGTAGCTATAACCAACCGTTATAGCTACTGTAAATTTAATTTACGCTGCGAATAAAGCAGCAAATCCGATACCTTCAATAAGCGCCGCTGCAATAAGCATTGCTGTTTGAATTTTACCAGAAGCTTCAGGCTGACGTGCAATCGCTTCCATAGCTTGACCACCGATTCTACCGATACCAAGACCAGCTCCGATTACAATTAAACCTGCTCCTACAATTGTTGGGATTTCCATAATATATATAATTAAAAATTAAACGTTCAAATTAATGTGCTTCTTCATTTGCCATACCAAAGTAAAGCGCCGACAACATAGTAAATATATATGCTTGTAAAGCTGCTACTAACAACTCTAGTATTGCCAATCCAAATGCTAACCCGAAAGAAAGTGAGCTTCCTAACCAGTTTTTAAATATAAACATTAACGCAATGATGCTCATTAATACAACGTGACCTGCAGTCATGTTTGCATACAGTCGAATCATTAATGAGAATGGTTTAATAAACATTCCTAATAATTCGATTGGCGCCAATACAATTCGCATTAGTTTAGGTACTCCAGGCATCCAAAAAATGTGTGCCCAATAGTTTTTATTAGCTGTAAATGTTGTGATTAAAAATGTAATTAAAGCTAAACCAAAGGTTACTGCAATGTTACCTGTAACATTTACACCTAACGGTGTCATCCCTAGTAAATTTAAAAACCAGATAAAGAAGAATATTGTCAATAAAAAGCTCATATACTTTTTATATTTCTTTTCTCCTATATTAGGTATTGCTATTTCATCTCTTACAAATAAAACTAGAGGCTCAAGAAAACGACCTACCCCTTTTGGGATACCATTGTTTTTCTTATACGATTTTGCAAGTGCGCGGAACAAGAAAAACATTAATATAGACACTAATATCATAGTAACTACATTTTTGGTAATCGAAAAGTCTAGTGGTTTTTCGTTTGTTGCGTGGCCTTCTTCGTCATAGTTTATAGTACCCGCAGCATCCGTTTTATAAATATTATTGTGATATAGCTTGTAGTAGTTACCATCAACCTCAGCCACAGTCTCCCCGTGGTTGAATTTAGAAGAAGAAAACACTTTTAACCCATCATCAAAAATAATTACAGGTAATGGAAAGCCATAATACTTTCCTGCTTCTTCGTCAGAGAAGAACGTAAAATCATATGAGTCTAACAGGTGATGATTAATATACTCCTGTATCTCAGATTTTTTATCGCTGTCTTCTTGCTCGGTAAGCTCGTGCGTTTGAAGGTTTTCTTCAACATCTTGAGCATAGGCTGTAGTAAAACCTAATAAAACTACTACTACAAATAAAATCTTAACTATAAATGGCTTTTGCATAATACACAAATAGTGATGTCCTTAAAATCGGTGCAAAAATACAGTTATATATTTTATTGTAAAAACAATTTTAATTCTTTTTTTCAGGTTATAAAACCATCAATATACTTGATTATTAAGCTGTTTAGAAAGATAGAAAACTTCTAAAGCCAAACAGACTGCGTATGGAACAAAGAAAGCAACAAATTCAATGGTTTGCATGCTCCCATCTGCTCTGTATGTTGGATAGAAAATAAGAAAGAAAAAAAGAAATTTTAAACCACTACCTGCCATAAAGATAAAACCAGCTTGTGAAGATTTCTTTTTTAATGCCCGCTGTATCACGAATAAAATAATCCCAGCAAGGATAAAATTAACTACGTATGAAAGTATTATTTTATTTTCAAAAAGAGGAAGATTGCAATAGAATAATATAGCTAAATGTATTGCAAATACTATTATTAATATACCTGCTAAAACAGCTAAAAACTTAATACTCTTGGCCATTTTTATTTATTCAATCGGTTGGTTTGTTTCACTACCAAATAAAGAGATAAGCCCACTCCCACAAGAGTTCCGATAATTACATACAGTTTTCCGCCGTCATTATACTCGGTATCTAGCCATTGACCGCCACGCACAAAGAGGTAAATAACCACAGCCATTTCAATGGCAATAGCACTTAGCGCGGCCCATCGCCTTAGCCCATTGTTGTTTTTATCTGCCAAAACTACTTAAGAGGTTCGGTAGATTTTTTGGCACGCTGTTGCCTGTCGTAAGGACTCGGCTTTGATGCTTCGTCTTCTTTAAGTTTTGTTTCGGTTTTGGGCTTTGTTTCCTTTTGGGAGCCTTTCATAACACACGAGGCATTAAATGTAGCACCGGGTTCAACGGCTAATTTTCCAGCAACTACTTCGCCTTTAATATGTGCTGTTGATTTTAATGATAATGTTCCTGAAACATCTAAGTTACCTTCAAATTTTCCTTCAATATCGGCATTTTCACAAGTAAGGGTTCCGTTAATATAGCCACTTTTTCCCAACACCACTTTTGAAGGGGTTTTAATTGTACCTTTTACGGTTCCATCTATTCTAAAAAAGCCTTGTGAAACCACATCACCTTCTAGTGTTGTGCCTTCATTAATTCGGTTTTGTCCGCTACTGGGCTCTTGTCCGGTTCTTTCTTTTTTTTCTGAAAACATAGGTCTGGGTTTTTAGGTTTGTTTTTGTTATTCTACAGGTTCATTTTCATTATTTAAATAAGTGTCCAAATTTTTATGAATCTGAATAATCTTATAGTTAGGCGTTGAAATTTCAAAAGAAGGTTTCTTTATTTTAAATTCTTTGTTTTCCTTCAGAACCTGTGCGAAATTACGTCCGCCTGTTTTGGTGTTTAGACCGTGGATTACAACCAATTTGGTTTGTGGGGTATAATAATCCAGTGACGCGCTCATATTGGTATATCGATACGCATCTATGGCTTCAACCAATTTGTCTTTTAATGCTTGTGCAGCTTCCGTCTCTGTGCTGTCAAATTTATAAACTACTTTCCAACTTTTGGCTTCTTCATCAGCTAAAAAATCACTGGATTCGATGGTGCGAAGAGTTTTCCCGTAAATAAACTCAGCTTGTTGGCCTTCTTTGGAATTTGGATAATTCAATGCTATAAAATTCAACGCTTTTTTATAAGCCTCAAAACCTTGTTGGCGAGCAATTGCCGTTGCTTTTAAGAGTTCGAATTTAGGGACAATCTCCGTTCCTGTATATTGTGAAATGTACGCATCACTTTGTTCAATTACATGTTCGTATTTTGAAGCTTCAAAATCTTTGTACAATTGTTTATACTTAAATTCTGGACTTGATTCATCGGTCGCCAATGCTGTATTCGGGTTGCGTAGTATTTCAGCATAACGCGAATCTGGATGGTTGGTTATAATGTCGTTTTTATATTGGGTTGCCAACGACTCATTTTCCATCTCGCTATAAATTTTATACAAATTATATTTAGACGGAAGTATTAAACGATCTTCAGGATTGAAGGTCAATAATTTTTCAAGCCGTTCTGTTGCGAGCCCGTATTCTTTGAATTTTTCTTTGTAAATCAAACCTAATTGGTAATATGCGAAATTTCGATCACCTGCAAGACTATCGATTACTTTTTGGTCGGTTGGGATTTTTGCAATATATGTTTGCGGGTCAAAACGTTCATTATCTGAAATTGCCTCTGCCTGAAAAGCATCTTCTTCCTCTATCAATGAAGTTTGTTTGTCTGAACGTCTCCAGTTATCTTCCAGTTTACGGTCACCCCAAATTTTATTAAACTCTTGTTTCCCGTAGGCAACCGTGGTTGGGTTGTAAAAATAAAAAGTGCTGCCCTCGTTAGAAGGACCACCAGAATTTGTGTTTTTTTGGTAAAATTCGTTATTAGCGATGCTTTGTTGTTCTTTTACCCTAGCAAGGGAATCAGCAATTGCCTTTTCTTTCAGTTTTGTAGTATAGTTAGTGAAATAGGCTAACCGCTCTCCCTCAGTCATATTTACAAAACGTAAAATACTATCGTTTTTAATCGCAATATCTTCGTATTTAATTACATCATCCAAGTTTTCACGTTTCTTTTTAATACGTCGGTGCTTTTTAGTATTCTCTTCAAGGTTGGTCAACGTACTATCATAATATGCTCCAGCGGCTTTGTATTCCGTAGCATCAAAATTTATAATTGCTAATGTTTCATAATTTTTGGACTGTAACGTTCTATCTTGTGATTTCTCTTGAATGGATTTGTTATAAAACTTTACAGCCGTATCTATACTGTCCAGATTATAGTAATACTCACCTATCTGATTATAAATTTTATCCAAATACGGACGGTTTTCACGGTCTTCTGCCAATTCATTCAGCAACTCTAAAAAGGCGGTTTTATCTTCATTATCGTAGTCGAAATTTCTCGCTTTGGCAATGTAGGCGTTAATCATATACACCCTTGGTGCTTTACGGTTTAGTTCGATTACTTGATCAAAAGCCATATTAGCGCTGTCTCGCTCTCCAATACGGTTGTACAATTGTCCCTTAATGTAATTATAACGTCCTTTAAGCTCGTTGTCCTCTACATTTTCTGAAGCAATTTTCATATAAGGTAATGCTTCAGGGATAGAATCCATATTAACGTATGCTTCGGCCATAATAGCAGCAACATCAGCTAATTCTTCTTCGTCCATTTCAATTTTTTCGCGCTCTACATCTTCTAAAAGTTCTTGTAGGTTTTCTAACGCTACTTCTTCATTGTTTAACCGAATGTTTGCTTTTGCTTTCCATACATTGGCGTTGGTAATGTTATTACTGGTTGGGTAACGGTCTAAAATAAAATTGAAAGCATCTAAGGAAGGAATAAAACGACCATCATAATAACGCGCTTTACCCAATAACATATAGGCTTCATCAATTTGAGGGTTATGCTCTTTGTTGTTTACATAAACCGAATGCTTTTGGATAGCCTTTGCTGCTTTTTCTTCAGCCCGATTAAAGTTTGGGTTTTTAGATTCCCCAGGTAAGGTTGCATTTTCATCAAGATCGATGCGCTCAACGGGAAGGATTTCCCAAAAATTATCGCGATAGCTAGCTGCTAATCCTTCTTTGCCATCTTCAAAAGCTAAATTTCCATTGTATAGCGTATTATATTCGGCCGTTACTGCGTGGAAATTACGACTTAAAAAAGTGTCTTTTTTTCGTGAACAAGCTGCTAAAACAATAACAGCCAATAAAAAGAGAGTAGTTTTATATATGCCTTTCAAAATTGTGTCAATTTATTATGATACTGTAACTTAAAAGCGTTGCTTTTAGTATATAAAAGCAAGAAATAAGCTGTAAAAATAAGGTTCTTTTTGGTTTCTGTAAGGTTATAACGTTAAAAATTGGCTGATATTAGTCGATTTCCATTACTGAAATCATTTTCCTTTGTAAGTTTGCTGAAAAATTGAAAACAATGAGTGGTTTTTATTCGCTGCCCGTTTCCGAAGTGAACAGGGAAACGCCTAATGCTGTATCGATTACCTTTACTATACCCGATGAATTGAAAGATATCTTTTCATTCAAAGCTGGACAATATATTACCATAAAACACACAATTGATGACACCGAATTGCGCCGTGCCTATTCTATTTGCTGTGCGCCAGATAGTGGCAAACTGAAAGTGGGTGTTAAAAAAGTGGAAAAAGGACTATTCTCGGTCTTTGCCAATACTAAATTAAAAGTGGGCGATACACTGGAAGTATTTCCGCCAGAAGGAAAGTTTGTTTTTGACCCCAAGGATGACGAAGCCAACAGTATTTCAAACCATTACGCTGCGTTTGTTGCCGGAAGTGGGATTACCCCAGTGCTTTCTATTGTAAAGACTGTTTTAAATGAAATGCCGGACAGTACGTTTTTATTGGTGTACGGAAATCAATCGCTTTCTGAAACCATGTTTCATTCTGAAATATTAGCACTTCAAAAAAAATACAAAGACCGTCTTTTTGTTGAATTTATCTACAGCCGAAAACTGGAAAACGAAGCATTATTTGGTCGAATTGAACGTTCTACCGTTAATCTTTTGCTGAAAAATAAATTTAAGGACCGTACCTTCAACTCTTTTTATCTATGCGGCCCAGAGCCTATGATTGACGAAGTTTCTTCAACTTTAAAAGAAAACGGTATCAATGAAAAACAGATTCTTTTTGAACTTTTCAATACAGCCGAAAAAGGATTGCTCACCAAAAAGCACGAAGGTGACACCCAAGTAACCATCACGCTTGATGACGAAGTGGAAACCTTTTCTATGCCTCAGAAAAAATCAGTGCTTGAAGCAGCATTGGATCACGATTTAGATCCGCCATACTCGTGTCAAGGTGGAATTTGTAGTACGTGTATTGCCAGAATTACCGAAGGAAAAGCCGAAATGCGAAAAAATCAAATATTGACCGATGATGAAATTGCAGACGGATTGATTTTAACCTGCCAAGCGCACCCTACTACAGCAACTTTGTCTGTGGATTATGATGATGTGTAACTTCGGCTCCGCTCAGTTACCGAAAGGCTCAAAGGGTTTAAAAAACTTTATAAATAGTATCTAAAACTGTTTTTGGTGAGATGGTTTTTATAGCATCTTCATACCCTTCAGGAAATTTATTCCCATAAATAGAGGTAGGAATCAACGGATATTGTTCACGGTCTGCCGTTAACTGATTTTCAATTGGCTGATTAAAAGGTACAAAACCCGCAAACGGATGCGTTACACCCCAAAGCGTGATAACAGGTATGCCAAACATCGCTGCCAAATGACCATTGCCACTGTCCATAGAGAGCATTCCGTCTAGGTTTGAAATTAAAGCCAACTCTTCTTCAAAAGTTAATTGTCCGGCGACATTTGTTACGTTTTCAAAATTAGAAGCAATGCCTTTTAGCTTTTCTTCTTCCTTTTGACCACCTCCAAACAGAAAAATTTTATACTTTTCAGTTTTATGTACTTCTGAAATAACTTGCTTCATTTGCTCTAACGGATACATTTTACTGTCATGAGCTGCAAAAGGGGCAATTCCAATGGCTTTTTTGGTATGCTGCCCAATTAAACTGTGTAACCTTCTATTAAGTTGTTGCCTTTCAGGAAATGTGTGTTTTGAAAGGTCTAACGGAAAACCTAATTTCTCAAAAACGTCTGCGTAGCGTTGATGTGTGGTTTTCAATTGCGCAAACTTTTTATTTTCTGAAGCGGTTAACTGTCTCTTTTCTTCTCGTCCTTTATCGATGGTGGCAACTTTATACCCTTGCAACCGTAGATAATTCGAAATAATTTTTGAACGGATTACATTGTGTAAATCGGCTACCACATCAATTCCATTGGATTTTGCTTCGTTAGCAAGTTTTAATAAACCGAAGTTTTTATGCTTCCCATATACATCGGCTTCAATAAAATTTATTGTTGGGATGGTATTGAAAAATGGTTTAAAGTGTTTTTTTGAAACAACGGTTAGTTGTACTTCAGGATACGTTTCAGAAAAAACCCGTAATACCGGTACAGTCATCGCTACGTCTCCCATTGCTGAAAAACGAAGCACTAAAATATGAGAAGGTTTCGGCATGAATAGAGTTTTAATTCTTCCGGTTGAGTAAGAGAAAAGTATTACTTTTCACCGCGAAGAACTGGGTTCAACTCATCATCATTGTACATTTTCATCTGCTTGTACACTTTCATATACTTATCGCCATTAGCAATATCTTCTAAAAGTTGATTGATGGCTGTACTTAAATCCACACGCTGTTCTAGCAGTACATTCAGCTTAGCTTTACATGCCGCTTGGTGCTTTTGAGAAGCATCGGTACGAGTTGCTTCTTCATTCATATGGTAAATTTTTAAAGCCAATATGGATAACCTATCTATTCCCCAAGCAGGGCTTTCTGTATTGATAGTAGCATTGTCTTTTACGGATACATCCTTAAATTTTTCAAGAAAATAGCTGTCAATATATTCTACGGTATCGGTACGGTCTTGGTTAGAAGCATCGATTTTTCGCTTTAACAGTAATGCTCCAGCAGGGTCGATGTTGGGATCACGAATTATATCTTCATAATGCCATTGTACAGTGTCAATCCAGCATTTTCTATACAATAAGTGCTCAATTAGTTCAGCATCTTTATCGTACGGATTTTTAAAATCTTGATCTACTGAATCAATTTCGTGATACTTTTCTATTACTTTTTGAAATATTTTATTGGCTTTATCGCTAAACATAGGGTTTACTTTTTATTTTTTCTCTAATATATGCAAATACTCAAAAGTCGCATTGGCTTTATGGTTTCTATTTTCAGTTTTATCGGCTTTAAAACGCTGGTATTTTTTAGTTTCCAAACTATATTTTCCGAAGCGTTTCATAATGGTTTCTACTTCATCACAGCTCATTAACCCTTCATTATTGTAACTTAAAAAGATGTATTTAAATTGTGCATTTTCAATCAACTCGGTGAACGATTGCACTACCTCACCTTTTTTACAATAATTACTTTTATAATACTCCCGTAAGCCTGTTTTTCCTTTAGGTACAAAGGTATCATATTTTGCAATAGTATTCAGCAAATGATAGTTTGCTCCATATTGCCTAGCGTTGTACGGCGGATCTAAATATAAAATATCGCCTTCAATTTCTGTAATAAGCTTATTACTGTCTTTCTGAAATACTGCGTGAGACTGTTCTGTTTTCTGAAATTCAGCCGGACGTATCACCATTTTCTTTGCGGCGGAAGCTTTTATTTTCTTTAAAAAAGCACCATAAACCGAAGCTGTATTTGCCACCTTATCGGCACTTTCCAATAACGAAGCCAATAGAAAATAATATTGGTTTTCATCAATCGCTGAAGTTTCTCGCCACGCTTCAATTTGTTGGCGAACAGCATCTATTTTTTGTCCGTTTTCTGAAGTAAAATACAAACGCCCTGCTTTTCCTCCTTCAGAATAATTCTCGAAAATAAATCCTTTTTGCCCTTTCAGGCTATTTAGTGAATCGATTAATGTTTCAGAATTTAAAGCAATGTGATTACCAATATAATTTCGGTTTAAAACATAACTGTAAAACTCCATGTCGTTGGCAATTACTTGTTTTACGTGGCTTTTAAACGTTCTGCCAACAATTCCGGTACCCGCAAAAAGGTCGCAGAACACTTTTTGAGACAAATCGTTTCCACACACCGAAGTAACCGTATTGAAAATAAAAGAAGATAGTTTGTGTTTGGAGCCTATATAATTCATTGTGTTACCCAAATAATATCGCTCAATGCTTGCGAATTGTCTGCAAAAGTA
>CEPR01010171.1_pt1 | contig 89569 bp, 68 predicted proteins | sample 530431 | NCBI WGS metagenome assembly CEPR01 (sample SAMEA2620078, study PRJEB7988) | marine metagenome | isolation source: saline water (ENVO:00002010), including
AAACTCGACTTAAAATTTAAGCCTTATTTTGTTACACGCAATGGACTTGAACCACTGTGTTTACTATTCCTTTCGTCTGTTTAAGAACTCACTCACTGTTTGTAAGCGGGTGCAAATATACAGCCTTTTATTTCTTTCCGCCAAATCTTTTTTGAAGTTTTTTTAAACTTTTTTTTAAGAGGCTGTTTTGCAGTATTTTGAAAACAAAAAAAATAGATTGTTTTTGTTGAACTTATTCGAAGGTTTAAGTTTTATATCAAACCAGATATAATTTGAACCATCTAAATACTGCTACTGCATTTACATTTTCAGGTTTTACCCCTACTACCAAAAAGAGCGAACAGCAAAGATAAGCCAACTATTTTTTATGGGCAAGCTAAGACTACATTAATTTTTAACTGTAGTGGTATTCCAGTGTTCTGTGAGGTCTAAGTAATCAATTTTAAAGGCGGGATCTTGTCGTTCGAGTATATTAGATTGAAATGAGCGTTCTAATACGTCTTCTATAATATAGTCTTCTTTATTAATGAATGGTTGGTATTCCTCTTTAAGGGATATTTCAAAAAGGCTTGCTGTGGTATTGTACCAAAATGCCCGCCACCCGGTACGGAGTTCTTTTACAAGCTCAAAAGCGGTACGCCCGGTTTGCCGATGTATTAATTTAACAAGTATCTGTCCTTCGGTGTGGGTGAGTTTTTTAAGTTTTTCTGAAAATTCTTCTTCTATATACTTTTGAACCCGTTTTGTATATTTCCGCTTTTGTCGTTTTTCAGGAAACTCGGAAAGCCTTTCGCTCATGGTGGTCAAACGCTCTGCTGCCAGTTTTGCATAGGGATAGACCTTTCGGGTTTTTCGACGTAATATTAGATAACGCCTCCGGTCATTTTTTGAATTAAACTTTAATTTATTTAATAAAACAACCTCATCTAAGTTAATAAACTCCCGAGGTATGGTATCCCCCTTTATTATATAGTATAGTTTCTGGGTAGTATCGACTTCCTTTTTATTAACGGGTCCTACTACTTGTGCAATTGATGCTTCGGTAAAAAAAATAAAGAGTAATAAGCACAATGTGTTTTGTTTCAATCTCATTCAAAATTCTTTTTGCTATTAGTAAGCGAAAATTGTTCCAAAATTATATATTCTGAAACGTTTGAGTTCGTATTTAATTATTAATTTTGATTGCTTTAACTAAACATCAGTAAATATACTCTTTATGGCAAAATCTATTCTTAACAAAAAATCACTTTCTTTTTTAAAAACCTATCTTAACAATGCAGCCCCCACTGGTTATGAGTGGGATGGACAAAAATTGTGGATGGACTATTTAAGACCGTATGTTGATGAGTTTATTACCGATACGTACGGAAGTGCAGTTGGGGTAATTAATCCAGATGCTAAATATAAAGTAGTAATTGAAGGCCACGCTGATGAAATTTCATGGTATGTTAACTATATAAGTGACAATGGACTGTTATATGTTGTTAGAAATGGAGGTAGCGATCACCAGATAGCACCATCAAAAATTGTAAATATCCATACCAAAAATGGAATTATAAAGGGAGTTTTTGGTTGGCCCGCGATACACACCCGCAACAAATCTAAAGAAGCAGCCCCCAAGCCTGATAATATTTTTATTGATGTAGGTTGTAAGGATAAGGATGAAGTTGAAAAAATGGGAATTCACGTAGGCTGTGTTATAACATATCCAGATGAGTTTCATATACTTAATGAAAAAAAATTTGTTTGTAGAGCTTTAGATAATAGAATGGGTGGTTTTATGATTGCTGAAGTAGCCCGTCTTTTGCATGAAAATAAAAAAGAACTTCCATTTGGACTTTACATTACAAATTCAGTACAAGAAGAAATAGGTTTGCGAGGCGCGCAAATGATTGCCGAACGTATTAAACCCAATGCAGCGATTGTTACCGATGTAACGCACGATACCAGCACGCCGATGATCGAGCAAAAAAAGCAAGGCGATGTCGAGATTGGAAAAGGACCAGTTGTTGCCTATGCTCCAGCTGTTCAACAAAAACTTAGGGATATAATTACTGATACTGCAGAAAACAACAAGATACCATTTCAAAGAGCTGCGCTATCAAGAGCTACCGGAACCGACACTGATGCTTTTGCATATAGTAACAGTGGTGTTGCCAGTGCTTTAATTTCACTTCCACTTCGCTATATGCATACTACAGTTGAGATGGTACATAGAGATGACGTGGAAAACGTAATCAAGCTTATTTATGAGTCTCTTCTAAAACTTAAAGATGGAGATACATTTAGCTATTTTGAGTAAACTAACACCTAATGAGCAGTCAGGTTTTAATATAATCTGAAAATTAATAGACTTGTATCTTAGAACTCAAATAACCTCACAAATTAAATTTTCAAAATGAAAAAATACTTTATGCAATTCTAGTAATTGCTTTGGTTACATCCTGTAGTGTTGATAATAGCAAATTTATAATATCCCTAGAGTAGATACAGACTTAGATGGTACAAGCAACGGTGAAGAAATTACAAACAGCTTTAAACCATTTAGAGCTGCATTTTAAAAATAATATTGAAACTAATTGAAACTAATCCTACGGGGTTAACCAGAGTTTCAATCCGTATATCAATGCTTTAAATGCTGGTGATGAAGATATTGCGTTTGACAATATATTAATTAGAGATTTCTAATAATCTTGTATACTATAAAAGTAAAAAGCCCGAATTAATCTTCGGGCTTTTTTTACTCTAAAAATTTTTACGGTTATGGTTTTTACTATATTTGGCATCAAAACAAACTAGCCTTTGTTATTCAATTCATTTTCTTTTGGGCTCTTTTTACCCGTTGTGCTCCTTACCTATTGGGCAGTGGGCTTTAAACGTATAAAAGCTCAAAACATAGTCCTGCTAATTGCAAGCTATATTTTTTATGGTTTGTGGGATTGGCGATTTCTATCGCTCATCATTGCCAGCTCATTCGTAGACTATTTGGCTGGTAGAGCAATAGGTGCTTCAGGGTCTAAAAAATTTAAAAAACTATATTTATTTCTTAGCATTGTTTGGAATTTAGGGGTGCTATTTATTTTTAAGTATTATAATTTTTTTGCTGAAGGATTTGCAAATTTATTTCATTTAAGCACACAAGGGTACACCTATAATTCTTTAGACATTATACTTCCAGTCGGTTTGAGTTTTTACACCTTCCAGACCATGAGCTATACTATTGATGTATACAGAAACCGCATTAGACCTACACAAAACGTATTAAACTTTCTTTGTTTTGTAAGCTTTTTTCCACAATTGGTCGCTGGGCCAATTGAACGTGCGCGATCATTGTTGCCACAATTCAATAAACAGCGCGTTTTTGAAAGATCTTTGGTAGTCGATGGGCTCCGCCAGATGCTCTGGGGTCTTTTTATGAAAATGGTAGTGGCCGATAATGTCGCCTTGGCAGTAAACACTATTTATTCTGAACCGGATAGTTTTGGAAGCTTATCCCTGCTATATGCCTCTATCCTATTCTTCTTTCAAATATATTGTGATTTTGCAGGCTATTCAAACATTGCCATTGGTTCGGCAAAACTTTTTGGTTTCAACTTGAGTAAAAATTTCAATATCCCCTATTTGTCACGAAGCGTTGCTGAGTTTTGGCAACGATGGCATATAACCCTTACTAAATGGTTTACAGATTATGTGTACGCCCCACTTATACAAAGCTGGAAAAGAAGTTATGTTTCCAGAACGATTGCTCTATTCATTACCATGACCCTCATTGGGCTTTGGCACGGTGCCAATTGGACATTTATATTTTTTGGTGTGTTTCAGGCCATTACCATTTCAGTTGAAAGGATTCCGATGACCGTTAAAGGCAAGACCTATAATATCAATTATTTTTTAACCAAAATGCCTTTACCTATTACCATATTATATAGTTTTACCTTAATTATGACTTCCTGTATTTTTTTTAGGGCTGAAACCTTTGATATGGCTTTAAATATTATTCATAGAATTGGCTCTTTTATCCCTAGCAAACCCTTTTCTTTAGAAATTGGTCTTCGGGTACTTTTTGTACCTTTATTAATTGTTCTGGAAGTACTAACCCGAAACAGAAACCATCCTTTTGAATTTTTAGAAGAAAAATATAGCAGACCCATCCGTTGGATCATATATTATATGTTTGTCTTTTTCATTATACGTTATGCCGGACCCAAAGAAGAATTCATCTATTTTCAGTTTTAAAAAGAGCCAACTTCGGTTTTTAATGCTGTGCTGTATATTTTTTATACCAGTAATAATAGCTTATGGTATTATTGAAATAGCCATTACCAAGGTTCCTAATAATTTTTCCATTATAAAAGATTATATGGATGCTGAAAACTCAAATATTGAAACAATGGTTTTCGGATCTTCACAAATTCAAGTCGGCATCAATCCTTCATTTTTAGGGGATCCAGCCATTAATTTTAGTTCACGAGGGCAGCACCATAACATTGACTTTACATTATTAAAAGGCTTAATTGAGCGTTTTCCCAACTTAAAAACTATTGTTTTTGAAGTTTCCTACGGTCATTTTGAACTTCCGCACAGATCAAAGTATTTTTGGAAAAACAGCATATTTCTTAAATATTACCATGTAAATACATTTGGACGTGCTGTAACACCAATTGACAGCCTTCTTTTTAAGTCGCATCCCGGTAAGTTTTCTGAAATGCTCGTTACGCATTATTTAAGCGACACCATACCCGATGTGTATAATAAATACGGATTCGATTTAAATCATTATGAAGGAAAGTTTAGAAAACTAAACTATGACAGTGCTACTATTATAACAAAGCCTGTTCAAATATATAAAAGAGAAGATGTTAAGGTCCTTGCCCACAACAGTGAGTATTTTTATAAAATGATTGAATACTGTTTAGAAAGAAATTTGAAAGTAATTGTTTTAAGTCCTCCTACATTTTCTAATTATAATCAACAACGCAACCCAAACGTTTTAAGAAGAAGGGATAGCATTCTTACCTATATTGAGGACACTTATGAAAATGTTTATTTCTTGAATGCTGAAAAAGATTCAGATTTTATAGTTGAAGATTTTAGAAATGAAAACCACCTGAATCCAAAGGGAGCAGAAAAACTGACTAAAAAACTAAACAGCTTTTTAAAGAAAATAGGAGAGTAATCTGAACTATTTTCCTACTTAAGTTTCAAGCTCTTAAAATATTTTTTAGCTTCTTTAATTACCCGTGGCGCCAACAAAATGGTTGCGGTCATAGTAGGTACAGCCATTAGTGCAAAAAAGGTGTCAATTAAATTAATCATCATAGTCAAGGATGTTGTGGCTCCCATGATAATGCTTACTATATAAATATAGTTGTAGTATCCTTGGTATTTAGCACCAAACAAAAAAGACATACACTTGGTTCCGTAATAGGAGTATGAGAACAATGATGATATACTGAATACGGCAATACAAAGCAATAATGCATATTTTCCAAAATTAGGAATACCATCAGCAAAAGCAGTAGCCGTTAAGCTTACTCCATTGGCATCGCTGCTTTGCCAAACACCGGTTACCAAAATGGTTAATGCGGTTAAAGTACAAACAATCAGTGTATCAATAGCCGGACCTAACATCGCCACCAATCCTTCACGAATGGGTTCGTTCGTTTTTGCAGCCCCATGAGCCATAGGTGCTGTACCAATTCCCGCTTCATTGGAAAATGCACCTCTCCGGATTCCCAATAAAATGAGCCCACCGACGATTCCGCCTAAAAAAGCATCGCCTTTATAAAAGGAAGCAGAAAAGGCATCGGTAAAAATCAATTTAAAATAATAAGGCAACACATCAATATGCACGCCTAGAATAATTAGTACCATAATGAAGTAGAAGACGACCATGGCGGGGACCAGCTTTGACGCTGTTTTACTTATTCGAGACAATCCACCTAGTATAACAATCGAAGTAATTAAAACCAAGACAATACCGATTATCAAATCACTCGAAAACCCGTAATATAATCCGGCAGGTTCCAATAAAATATCATTAATGGCTTGAGTTAATTGGTTTACATTAAAAACCGGTAAAGCACCCACTAAACCAGCAATACTAAATATTACGGCCAAGGGTTTCCATTTTCTGCCCAAACCTTCCATAATAAAATACATGGGACCACCTTGAATTTTGCCTTCACTATCTTTTCCTCTATATAAAATTGCAAGCGTTGCCGTAAAAAATTTAGTAGACATACCTATAACGGCACTTACCCACATCCAAAAAACAGCTCCGGGACCACCTAAGGCTATAGCTACAGCAACGCCAGCTATATTCCCCATACCTACAGTTGCAGAAAGCGCTGTTGTCAAAGCTTGAAAATGAGAGATTTCACCACTATCTGTTTCAATATCATATTTACCCCGTAAAACAGCTATAGCATGACCAAGATACCGAAAAGGTAAAAATTGAATGCGTACCAATAAATACAACCCACCTCCAATTAGCAGTATTAATAAAGGAAGTCCCCAAGCAAGGGAGGCTATTTCAGAAATAAATAAATCCAGTTTTTCCAAAAGATAGAAGATAAAAAAGTAGTGCTAAAAATAGTTGTAAATTTTTAAAAGTAACATTTATATTGTTTCTTGCAGTTTTTTATGAAGAAAACAATACTACCCATTTTCTTATTATTTTCATTTGGAGTGTTTGCGCAACAACCCGATTCCTTGTCCAAAAAATCCAATTTCATAATTTCTCCTGAACTATTACTGGGAATTACAGCCGAAGCCAATAGTTACTTTCCAGATCGTGGATTACAATCGCAAGCGATTGTAAGTTTTGGATGGGAACATGATAACAACCCGCAAGAATGGGCACATCGCCTTAAAGGCCCCAGAACGGGAATAAGTATTGGTTATACCAATTTTGGAAACACCAAAAAATTGGGTAGCGCCATTTCCGTATTGCCTTTTATTGAGTTTAATATCTTTAGGAGCAAAAGATTAACTTTACTAGTAGGAACAGGAGCTTCATATTTTACAGAAAAATACGATCCTATTACCAACCCGAACAATGAGGCAGTTACAACCGATTTCACCTGGTCGTTCAAATTATTTAGCCATTACAAAATATTTACAACACAAAATATAGATTGGCGCACAGGAATTGGCTATTCCCATCATTCTAACGGACATACACGTTTACCCAATCAAGGCTTCAATTCCTTTTTACTGAGTGTTTCAGCAGATATAAAGAACAGTATAAACCCTACTTTTAATTCTGAAGAAAAGAGCCCTGATTTTTCTACAAGCAGATATAGTTATCTCGCTTTGCGTTCCGGTTATGGCTTACAGGTGTTAGCAAAACCTTTTAATGATAAAAAAGGTGTATATATTGTATCGGCTGAATATGGGAAGGTTTTCAATAATACATATAAGGTGGGTATTGTTACTACCGTTTTTACAGGCATTATTACGAATATATAACAAATGACGAATCGTTAGTACAAGATGGACGAGAGTTTGATTCTTTTAAAGAACACCCCTCTTGGAGTGCTAGTAACCTAGGTGTTTTTATAAATGGTGAAGTTTTGCTGAATCACTTTGGAGTAAATTTGCAAATAGGTTTTAATATACATAAACCTGCATACAACATAGATTGGCGCATCAATCAAGGTTGGGATGTGGTACCTCGTGAAATACCTGAAAATAGTGCTATTGTTTTGGGCGATTTTGGCACTAAATTTAAACTTAAGAAATTAATCTCTTCACGCTTAGGTTTAAAGTATTACCTCATCGGTACCCGAAAAGCACCTAAACATAATGTCTTTTTCGGTGCGAGTATAAATTCCAACTTAGGGCAGGCAGACTTTACAGAGCTTAGTCTTGGGTATGTACATAGCTTCAATCAAAAAATAAAAAAACCCCTTTCAAATTAATGAAAGAGGTTTTTCACAAAAACTAAATTTTAAAAACTTTATTTAGCTAATATCAATCGGTGTGTTGATGTTCCTTCTTCTGAAGTTACATTAATTATATACACCCCGTTCGCCATTGCATTAAAGTTAAGTTCCGTTGCTCCGAAAGAAGTTGTAAGATTATTTACAATTTTACCAGAACCTAATTCAACTATCGTAATTTGAATAACTGTACCAAAAGTTTCAGAAATTTCTACCGTTGCCATTCCTCTTGAAGGATTCGGGTAAATTACAATTCCATTACCAGATTCAGTTATATCTTCGATAGAAAGCAATATTTCCTGTGCTTCAAAAGCACCGATATCACGAACATCATCAAATACAGCTTGGTCAATTTGATCATTAAACTGATCTACTGGATCTCCTGCGTTATATGCTAGAGAACCTTCCAATAATTGATGTGTATTTGTTAAACCACCGTTATTTTGTAGCGGTCCAACCATAGGATCTACTTCTTCTATATCATTTGTTTGCTCAGGAAATGCACTTTCGTCGTCTGTCCCAATCAAGTTATAATCGTTAGAAACAAAAGTTCCTGAAACATCTTGACCATTCGCTGCGCTGTTTAAAGCAACCAATGTATTTTTAAGCGAAGTATTAGTCATACTACTAATACCGCCTCCATTTGCTAATGCTTCATTCATTGCTATCGTAGCCGCATTGATGTCAAAACTGTTTCCGTTGTTGTGGATTCCACCACCAGAACCGTTTGCTGTATTTCCTGAAATAGTACTTACCATTACAGTTACATCACCGCCATCGGCATTGTGAATACCACCACCAGAACTTGTCGCTCCTGAAGCAATATTATTAGATACTGTAGATGTATTAACTTCTACTATACCTCCATTGTTGAAGATACCAGCTCCACCGTCATCGGCAGCAGTACCAAATGTGCTATTTGAATCGATTGTAGTTGTTTCAACAACCATCATCGTTCCACTTTGGTTCCATAATCCACCACCTTCTTGAGCTGCTTCGTTACCTGAAACAGTACTTTCTGAAATAGTAATCAATCCGCTGTTTCCTGTTACGTGCAGACCACCACCGTTACCCGGTGCTGCTGTTCCTGCCGTTCCATTTACATCGTTGTTTGTCATTTCAGAAGTAGTGAATATTAAGTTACCATCAATCAATTCGATAGCTCCACCTGCTCTATTCGCAGCATTAGAGTCTAACGTAGCATCAGTAATGGTTACATCACCAGCTGTACTCAGTAATCCACCACCAGAACCTGAAGCTCCTGTAGCCATATTATTAGTAATCGCTGTACCGTTAACAATGTTCAATGTACCTCCATTGTTAAAGACACCTCCACCACCTTGATCGGCGTCAGCTCCACTTGCTGTGTTTGCATCAACAGCTGTTCCGTCGATTGTCATAATTCCAGCTCCGTTCCAGTAGGCTCCACCTTCAGCAGACGCCGTGTTTCCACTTGCCGTTCCACCTGTAATGTTTGAGTCTCCAGGACCAGTTATATGCAGTCCACCACCATTTCCTGGTGCAGATGCAGTTGCATTGTTCATTAAATCAACATTCTCAAGCGTCAATACATTTCCAGCGATTGAATTATCTTCAATTGCACCACCGGCTCTCATGGAAGTGTTTCCACTTAACTCAGAATCGATTACAGTAAGTGTTCCCTGATTGTTCAAGATTCCACCACCTGATCCAGATGCACCGTCAGCAATATTATTACTGATTGTTGCATTCAATACGGATAGAATTCCACCTTCATTGAAGATTCCACCACCACCTTGATCGGCATCAGCTCCGCTAGCTGTATTTGCGTCAACAGTTGTTCCGTCGATTGTCATTATTCCAGCTCCGTTCCAGTAGGCTCCACCTTCAGCAGAAGCAGTGTTTCCACTTGCAGTTCCACCCGTGATGTTAGCATCTCCTTCTCCAGTAATGTGCAATCCACCACCGTTACCCGGTGCAGACGCAGTACTATTGTTCATTAAATCAACATTCTCAAGTGTCAATACATTTCCAGCAACTGAATTATCTTCTATCGCACCACCGGCTCTCATGGAAGTGTTTCCACTTAATTCAGAATCGGTTACAGTTAGAGTACCTTGATTGTTCAAGATTCCACCACCTGATCCAGATGCGCCGTCAGCAATATTATTACTGATTGTTGCATTCAATACGGATAGTGTTCCACCTTCGTTGAAGATTCCACCACCACCTTGATCAGCATCAGCTCCACTGGCTGTGTTTGCGTCAATGGTTGTTCCATCAACTGTCATTTCTCCAGATCCATTCCAAAGACCACCACCTTCGGCAGTTGCAACGTTTCCGTTTACTGTTCCGTTGGTTATCATAGCGGTACCAGGACCTGTTATATGTAGTCCACCACCATTACCCGGTGCGCTTCCTACTTCATTGTTATCTAAATTCACATTAAACAGCGTTATGCTTCCTGCAGTTACTGAAGAATTATCTTCAATACCACCACCGGCTCTGTTTGCTGTGTTATTTGAAATTATCGTATTGTTTACAGTTACAGAACCTCCATCTACATTTTGAATTCCACCACCAGAACCTGCAGTTCCATCGGCAAAATTGTTTGTAATTTCTGAAGAATTCTGTACCATCAATGTTCCGCCATTGTTGAAGATTCCTCCTCCACCTTGGTCAGAATCATTACCACTTGCAGTATTATTATCTATAATGGTATTATCTACTTCCATAGTACTTCCGGCTTGGTTCCAAAGACCACCACCTTCAGCAGCAGCATCATTAAGGGAAACCGTACCTCCAAACAAGGAAACATTGGCAACACCACTTACGTGCAATCCACCACCATTTCCTGGGTTTGGTGCTCCAGAAGAACCATTTACTCCGTTAGAGTTTAATGACGTATTTGCCATAGAAAGCATTCCATCGATAATTTCAACACCACCACCTGCACGGTTAGCAGAATTGTTATCAATACTTCCTCCTATTACAGTAACATCACCATCAGTTGTCAATACACCTCCACCAGAACCTGAAGTTCCTGTAGCTGTATTGCTTTGAACTGTAGAGTTTACAATTCCTAAGTTACCTCCATTGTTGAAGATTCCTCCTCCACCGTTATCGGCATCGTTACCAGCTGCGGTATTTATATTTACCATCGCATCGGTAACAGTCATTGTAGCTCCGGCTTGATTCCAAAGTCCACCACCTTCACTGGCAGCTTCATTTGCTGAAACCGTACCACCTGTTATAGAAACTGTTGCAGCACCACTCACGTGCATTCCTCCTCCGTTACCCGGATTTGGTGTCCCTGCAGTTCCATTAACATCATTAATACTAAGCGCTGAATTATTTAAGGTTACTGAACCTTCAATAACTTCAATACCACCACCAGCGCGATTCGCGCTATTTTGTGATATTACAGCATCGGTCACAGTTACTGAACCTCCAGTACTGAAAATTCCACCACCAGAACCTGATGTTCCATTTGCCAAGTTGTTAGTGATATTAGTTCCAGCTAATACATCTAGTGTACCTCCATTATTGAAGATTCCACCACCACCGTCATCGGCAGCAGCTCCACTAGCTATATTGTTTGTAATTGGTGTTCCATCAACTGTCATTGTTCCTGTTCCATTCCAAAGTCCACCACCTTCTAGTGCAGCAACATTACTGTCTACTGAACCTCCGGTTAGCGTAGCATTTGCAGCTCCGCTTATGTGCAATCCACCACCATTACCTGGGGCAGCTGTTGCGGGAGCAACTCCTGCATTATTAGTGTCCAAGGTAACATTGGTAAGCGTTAATGAACCGTCAATCAATTCAATACCACCACCAGCTCTATTTGCTTGGTTATCGGTTATAATTACTTCGGTAAGTGTTACATCTCCAGCAGTACTAAATACACCGCCACCAGAACCTGAAGTTCCATCAGCAATATTATTTGTTATTTCTGTGCCTGCTAAAACATCTAAAGTACCTCCATTATTAAATACTCCACCACCACCATTGGTAGCGTCATTTCCGGAAGCAACGTTATTTGTAATTGGAGTTGCATCAATAGTCATCGTTCCAGATCCATTCCAAAGACCACCACCTTCGGCAGCAGCAACATTATTGTCAACTGTTCCACCTGAAATGTTGGCATCGGCAGCACCTGTAATGTGAAGACCTCCCCCGTTTCCAGGAGCAGCAACTGCAGGAGAAATACCTACGTTATTATTATCTAATGTTGAATTGGTAAGCATCAATGAACCGTCAATTAATTCAATACCACCACCAGCTCTATTAGCTCGGTTTTCAGTAATTATAACTCCGTCAAGTACTACATCTCCATTTGTACTGAAAAGACCACCACCAGAACCTGAGGCTCCATCAGCGACATTTCGAGTAATTACAGTTCCACTTGCTACATTAAGTGTACCTCCATTATTGAAGATTCCACCACCACCATTATCGGCAGCAGCACCTGAAGCAATATTTTGATCTATAAACGTATCGCCATAAAAGGTTCCACCTTCTATATTCATTGTACCTCCATTGTTCCAAAGTCCACCACCTTCTGAAGCAGCTTCATTTAAGAAAACAATTCCACTTAAAGTTACTGTTGCAGAATTACCTGTTACGTGCAATCCACCACCGTTTCCTGGGTTTGCAGTTCCACCGGTAAGGTTACCAGTAACATAATTCTGAATAATTGATATATCGATAAGGTTAGCTGTACCGTCAATAATTTCAATAGCTCCACCTGCTCTATTCGCTCCATTTGAGTTTAGGAAAATAGTATTGGTGTTAAGCGTTCCTCCAGTACTTAAAATAGCTCCACCAGAACCTGATGTTCCTGTAGCTATATTACTGAATATATCGGCAAAGGAATCAATATTCATTGTTCCTCCATTATTAAATAAAGCTCCACCACCTTGATCAGGATCGTTACCAGTAGCTTCGTTATTGTTCATTTGTGTATTAAAACCGGTTATTGTCATCGTTCCGGGTCCATTCCAAAGACCTCCACCTTCTACTGCTGTGTTGTTTTGAACCAAACAGTTTGTGAATGTAGAATCTCCTGCTCCACTAATATGGAAAGCTCCTCCGTTTCCAGGGGCTGTTGCTCCTGTTGCTGTATTGTTAGTAAATGTTACATTATTAAACTCAAACAAATCTCCTGCATTTGAACGTACTTCAATACCACCACCAGCTCTAACAGCTGTGTTTCCAGATATTGTAAGGCCATCTACATTTAATGATCCCATATTGGTTAAGATTCCGCCACCAGAACCTGCTGTTCCAGTTGCTGAATTACCATCTATACTTGAAGCACCATTTATAATCAATGTTCCCATTTCATTATAAATACCACCACCACCTTGTTCGGCAAGATCACCTGTGGCTTCATTGTTCGAAACTTCTGTATCCGTTACGGTCATTGTTCCTGAACCATTCCACAATCCACCGCCTTCTTCAGCTGTGTTGTTAGTAAAGGTTGAACCAGATATTGTAGCATCCGCACTCCCAGTTATATGCAAAGCACCTCCGTTTCCAGGAGGACCTACAGCTGTATTTCCGTCAAAATTTGAATCTGTTATCGTGATAAGGTCTGGTGAATTAACTTCAATCGCACCACCAGCACGGTTGGTTGTATTATTTGTAAATTCAGAATTTACAACAGTTAAAGTACCGCTAGAAGCTTGCCCTAAAGCACCACCGCTACTTGAAGTTGCATTTGTTGCCGTATTTCCGTCAAAAAAACTTCCGGAAACCATTAGGTTTGTATCTTGAGAACCCAATGCCCCGGCACCATTTAATCCATTTGTTGCATTGTTATTAAACGCACAATCAATAATAGAGGCGTTGGCTACTGTTTGTATACCAACTCCTCCACCATCTACATTTGCATTTGCATTTTGGAATGTTATTCCTTCAATAGTTAAATCAGTAAAATTGCTAGCTCCAATAAGTCGAGCTGTTCCATTACCTGTACCATCTATAATAGTATTTCCTATCCCCGTACCCGTAATGGTAAGGTCATCGTTAATTACTATCTGTCCTGTGGTAAGGTTGATCGTGTAGTCTGCATTAAACGTGATCGTATTAGGACCAGCGGCTGCATTAGCATCGATAACAGCCTGCCTTAAAGAGCCAGGTCCTGTATCGTTACTGTTCATGACAACAAATTGTCCATAAGACAAAGATGTCATTAACAAAATAGAAACCAATAAAAAAAGGTTTCGCGTAATAGTTCTTTCCATAAAGTGTTTTTTTGATTAATTAAACTTGCGTTTCTTGGGGATAGAGAAACATTTATACTTAACCTACGAATAAAACACGCTTACGGTTTGTTAAAGAAATAATAAAATTTTTGATTTATTTTCGATAAAAAGCAAAGAATTTATCTTTAATGTATTAAAATATAATAAAGTTTGAAGATAATTTAATTTAAAATTATTGTTGAAGCTGAATATACTTCACCACATTTTGTTCGATCCTATTTTGGATATTTGAAACATCGGCTTTAATAAATGTTTCGCCAGTAATGTTTTCATACAATTCAATATATCTTTCTGAAACTGTTTCGATATATTCATCACTCATTTCAGGTACTTGCTGTCCTTCAAGTCCTTGAAAACCATTTTCTATAAGCCATTGTCTAACAAACTCTTTTGACAATTGTTTTTGTGGTTCGTTATTATCTTGACGTTCTTGATATCCGTCTGTATAGAAGTATCGGGAAGAATCTGGGGTATGGATTTCATCTATCAATACAATTTTCCCATCTTTTGTTTTTCCGAATTCATATTTAGTATCTACCAAAATCAATCCGCGTTTGGCTGCAATTTCAGTTCCTCGTTGAAAAAGTTTTCGGGTATAGTCTTCTAATTTAAGGTACTCTTCTTCTGAAACGATATTCCGTTTTAATATTTCTTCCCTGGAAATATCTTCGTCATGATCACCAGCTTCTGCTTTTGTTGCGGGTGTAATAATTGGCTCAGGAAATTTATCGTTTTCTTTCATTCCATCTGGCATCGGCACCCCACAAAGCATTCGTTTACCAGCTTTATATTCACGAGCTGCGTGACCACTAAGGTATCCACGAATTACCATTTCAACTTTATAAGGTTGGCAGGCTTCTCCTACTGCCACATTCGGGTCTGGTGTAGCGGTTAACCAATTAGGTACTAGATCTTCCGTGTCGCGCATCATTTTAGTAGCAATCTGATTTAATATTTGTCCTTTATATGGAATCCCTTTTGGCATGACAACATCGAAGGCGCTTAACCTATCGGTTGCAATCATGACCAATGTTTTATTTTCTAATGTATATACTTCGCGTACTTTTCCGTGATATACACTTTTTTGACCGGGAAAATTGAAGTTTGTGGAAGTTAGGGTATTCATATTTTGGTTTCAAATTTCAAATAATTAATCTACATTTTCAATCGCCTTATAGGCGGCGATTACTTTTTTAACGAGCCTATGTCGTATTACATCTTTGTCATCCAAGTAAATAACGCCAACACCTTTTACATCTTTTAACACCAGTAGTGCTTCTTTTAATCCGGAAATTACCCTTCGTGGCAAATCAATCTGCCCCGGATCGCCAGTAATCATGAATTTAGCGTTTTTTCCCATACGGGTAAGAAACATTTTCATTTGTGCGTGGGTTGTGTTTTGGGCTTCATCGAGAATTACAAAAGCATTGTCCAAAGTACGACCACGCATAAAAGCCATTGGTGCAATTTGAATGATTCCTTTTTCTATGTGTGACTCTAATTTTTCATGTGGAATCATATCTCGAAGCGCATCATACAAAGGCTGCATATAAGGATCTAACTTTTCTTTTAAATCACCCGGTAGAAATCCTAAATTCTCTCCTGCTTCTACAGCTGGACGGGTTAGTATAATCCTTTTAACCTGTTTTTCTTTTAAGGCTTTTACTGCTAATGCCACTCCAGTATAGGTTTTACCGGTTCCGGCAGGACCAACGGCAAAAACCATATCGTTTTTGCCCATCAATTCTACCAACTTACGTTGATTGGCGGTTTGGGCTTTTATTAGTTTTCCGCTTACCCCGTGCACTAACACATCTCCAGCACTTGCAGGGGTTTCGTAATCTTCCTTACTATCGCTTTGCAATACGCGTTCAATGATGTTTTCGTCTATTTTATTGTATTTCCCAAAATGTTCCAGCAACATGGTAATTCGTTTGTCAAATTCTTCAAGAACTTCTTCGTCACCATACGCTTTAATTTTACTTCCGCGGGCAACCAATTTCAGTTTCGGAAAAAACTTTTTCAGTAGGTCGATGTTTGCATTTTGTAGCCCGAAGAATTCACGTGGGCTTATTTCGGTCAATTCAATAATAAGTTCGTTCAAAAGCAGGAATGTTTATAAGATTTTATACTAAGTGTAAATATAGTTTTTCCTATAACAAAAGTACCTTATTTTTGTACTACTTGTTTTAACAAAATATCAACAATCGCCAATGCCCATTATTACCCTTACTACTGATTTTGGAGAGAAAGATCACTTTGCAGGAGCAGTAAAAGGTGCTATTTACAGTGAATTGCCTGATGTGAAAATTGTTGATATCTCGCATTCTATTTCGCCATTTCATATTACTGAGGCAGCATATATTATTCAGAATGCATACCGTAGTTTTCCAAAAGACACCATACATTTAATAGGGATTGATTCCGAATTAAACCCCGAAAACAAACATATAGCAGTTTATTTGGACGGTCATTATTTTATTTGTGCAAACAACGGAATTATCTCGTTGTTAGCCTCAGAAATTAAACCTGAAAAAATCGTGGAGATCAATATTCACGACCGTGTAGAAACCAATTTTCCCGTTCTGGACGTATTTGTAAAAGTAGCTTGCCACATAGCCCGTGGGGGAACACTGGATGTGATTGGAAAACCAATTACTGAAATAAAAGAAATTAGAGGTCTGCGACCGGTTGTAAACAGCGAAAACAACCAAATTGTAGGAAACGTTATATATATTGATAACTACGGAAATGTAGTGAGCAACATTACGAAGTCCCTATTTGATGAAGTTGGCAAAGGCAGGGATTTTACCATACAAGCCCGTAGAGCTACCTTTGGAACTATCTATACAAACTATAGCGATGCAATTAATTTTGAACTCCCAGCAGATAAACGTGAAGAGGACGGAAAAAAATTAGCGTTGTGGAACTCTTCCCAATATTTAGAATTGGCAATTTACAAAAGTAACCCAAGTACTGTTGGAAGTGCCTCTACTCTATTTGGACTGGAATATTGGGATACTATTTCAGTTAATTTTAAATAACAAAATTATATGTTTACACGAATTGTAAAAATGGAATTTAAAGAAGAGGAAATCCCTGCTTTTCTTGTTAATTTTGAAATCATAAAAGAAAAAATAAGAAATTTTCCTGGCTGTGAATTTTTAGAATTGTACCGTGATAAACATAATGAAACAATCTTTTTCACGTATAGCCGTTGGAAGAACGAAGCAGATTTAGAAGCGTATCGCAACAGTGATTTATTTAAAGGCGTTTGGGCCGAAACAAAACCAAAATTTAAAAGTAAAGCCGCCGCTTGGAGTGTGGATACGTTACATAGTTTGGAGTAATACTGTGCCTTCGGTACATCTCTCCTTGCGCCGCGACACTCAAGAACCAGTAGAATTAAGAATTATAAGCAAAACAAAAGGTGGCTGAGTGATTCCGAAAGCAAAGCGCCTCGGAATAGTATCGAAGCCCCGACAATGAAAAATAAAATATGACCGCATTAATAAGACGTGAAATAACAGCTTTCTTTGCCAGCCCGATTGGGTATTTGGTCATTGGAATTTTTTTGTTGATTAATGGTTTATTCCTTTGGGTGTTTACGGGCGAATATAATATTCTAGATGCTGGCTTTGCCGACTTATCTTCCTTTTTTCAATTAGCACCTTGGGTGTTGTTGTTTCTCATTCCTGCTGTAACGATGCGTAGTTTTAGCGATGAGCTGAAAATGGGAACGCTAGAATTATTGTTAACAAAGCCTATTTCAGTAAAAAATATTGTGCTAGGCAAATACTTTGGAGCCGTCATACTTATCATTATTGCGCTTCTCCCCACTTTGTTGTATATCGTTACCATTTCAGAATTGGGAAATCCAGCCGGTAATTGGGACCTTGGTAGTACGGTAGGTTCTTACATTGGCTTACTTTTTTTAGTACTTGCGTATACAGCTATCGGTGTATTTGCTTCAACCCTATCACAAAACCAAATTGTAGCATTCATTATTGCTGTCTTTTTATGTTTTGTATTGTATTATGGGTTTGAAGGTATTACTAATTTAGGTATTGATTTTCCCATTGAAACATTGGGCATGAAAGCACATTTTGACAGTGTGGCCCGTGGCGTACTGGATACACGGGATATCATCTATTTTTTGAGTATTACTGCACTTTTTATATCGTTTACTGTTTTAAACCTGAAAAAACGCAATTGATATGAATAAAAAAACTATTCAATATATCATTGTGGCCTTGCTTGCATTTATAGTTGTAAATGTACTTTCATCTTATGTTTATAAGCGGTTTGACCTGACACAAGACAAAAGATACACTCTTTCTGAAGCAGCAAAACAAACCATTGCTTCAGCAGATTCCCCTATTGTAATCGATGTTTTTTTAGATGGTGATTTCCCTCCAGAATTCAACCGTTTACAAGCTGAAACCAAACAATTATTAGAAGAATTTGCTGCCTACAATCCAAATATTAAATACGAATTTATCAATCCGTTAGAAGTGGATAATCCGCAAGCTTTACAACAAGAATTTGCTGCTAAAGGAATGACGGGTGCACAAGTGGAAGTTCGTGAAAATGGCAAAGTAAGTGCCGAAACTGTTTTTCCTTGGGCGTTAGCGTATTATAACGATGAATCCGTAGCTATTCCATTGCTTAAAAATCAATTGGGGACCACAACACAGGAGCGTGTAAACAACTCCATACAAAATCTAGAATATGCCTTTGCTGATGGTTTCAACAAATTAATTACTCCAAAAAAACGAAAAGTTGCAGTTTTAAAAGGTAATAGCGAATTACCAGATCGCTACCTTGCTGATTTTCTCTCTACACTTAAAGATTATTATTACTTAGCGCCTTTTACGCTGGATTCGGCTGCCATTTCACCTAATAAAACCTTACGTGCCTTAACTGAATTTGACCTCTTTATAGCAGCAAAACCCACAGAAGCTTTTTCTGATTCTGAAAAATATATTCTGGATCAATATACTATGAACGGTGGTCGTTCCTTGTGGCTTGTCGACGCTACCGAAAACAAAGTGGACAGCATAAGTGGTAAAACATTCGCTTTTGGAAAAGACCTTAATTTAAATGATTTCTTCTTTAAATATGGAATACGCATTAATCCAAATTTGGTAAGAGATGTATATTCCGCTCCTATCGTATTGGCCCAAGGCAACGAACGGGAATCACAATACAATCGGTATCCATGGTTTTTTAGTCCGTTGAGCAGTAGCGCCAACAATCACCCTATTGTCACTAATATTGAAGCGGTAAAGTTTGATTATGCAAGCACGATTGATACATTGCCCAATCAGGTGAAAAAAACAGTTTTATTATCTACTTCACCCATAACCGAAGTAGTAGGAGTTCCCTACGAAATAAACCTAGATACTGAAATACCCGAAAACCTGAAAGTTGTAAATAAAGGTCCCAACCCTTCTCAGTACAATGCCGGGGAAAAGCCTTTAGCTGTTCTATTAGAGGGAAAATTTTCATCAGCTTTTACTAACCGGATAAAGCCATTTCAATATTCTGAAAACAAAAAAACCTCTGTCCCAACAAAAATGGTGGTGATAAGTGATGGTGACCTTATAAAAAACCAATTGGATGGCAACCGCCCATTGGAATTAGGATTCGATAAATTCACACAATCTTTCTACGGAAACAAGGAGTTTTTATTGAATACCGTAAATTATTTGTTAGACGACAGTGGACTTATAAACATTCGTAGTAAGGAAATTGCCGTTCCGTTTCTCGATCCGCAAAAAACAGCAGAGCAACGCACCAAGTGGCAACTTATTAACATCCTGTTACCGTTGGGGTTACTTGCCCTGTTTGGAATTCTCTTTCAATATTTCAGAAAACGTCGCTATACCCGTTAACTGTTAATAAATTAGTTTTCAAAACCGTCGCATTTCAGATATATTTGTACGTAAGCTGAATACAATTCAGCAGAAATTGCAAAATCAACTATTTCCACAAAATATAGAGAATGAAATTCATCGTATCGAGTTCGTATTTACTGAAACAACTACAAGTGCTTGGAGGTATTATCAACAATAACAACACACTTCCTATTTTAGATAATTTTTTGTTTAACCTAGACGGGAGCTCGCTTACCGTTTCGGCTTCAGATTTAGAAACAACGGTTTCTTCAAAACTGGAAGTGGAAAGTAATGAAAAAGGCAGCGTTTGTATTCCAGCACGTCTTTTGTTAGATACTTTAAAGACATTTCCTGAGCAACCACTAACTTTTACTGTTGAAGAAAATAACACGGTAGAAATAAGCAGTAACCACGGTAAATATGCCTTGGCGTATGCCGATGGTGAAGAATTTCCGAACGCTGTGGAATTGAGCGATCCTTCTTCTACAGTTTTACAGGGAGATGTTTTGGCAACCGCCATTAATAAAACATTTTTTGCAACCGGTAACGATGATTTGCGTCCAGTAATGAGCGGTGTGTTTTTTCAATTTTCTACGGAAGGGTTAACCTTTGTAGCGACCGATGCGCACAAGCTGGTAAAATATACACGTGAAGATTTAACTGCTTCAGAAACGGCTGAATTTATCATGCCTAAAAAGCCACTGAATTTACTAAAAAGTATCTTGGCCGGAAGTGAAGAAGATGTAACCATTGAGTACAATGAAAGCAACGCGAAGTTTACTTTTGAAAATACCGAAATGGTATGTCGACTTATCGATGGAAAATATCCTAATTATGAAGCGGTAATACCAAAAGAAAATCCTAACAAGTTGAGCATTGACCGAAATCAGTTTTTAAACTCAGTACGTCGTGTGTCTATCTTTTCAAACAAAACCACACACCAAATACGTTTAAAAATTGCAGGATCTGAACTCAATATCTCTGCTGAAGATGTAGATTACAGCAACAAGGCAGAAGAGCGTTTAACGTGTGATTACCAAGGTGATGATATGCAAATAGGTTTTAACTCACGTTTCCTTACCGAAATGCTGAACAACCTCACCAGTGATGATGTTTCTTTAGAGATGTCTTTACCTAACCGTGCCGGAATATTAACTCCTGTAGATGGTCTAGATGAAGGCGAACGAGTTACGATGCTTGTCATGCCGGTTATGCTAAATAACTAGAAAAAATTATAAACCAAATATTTTAAAATCCGTCTACTAAGGCGGATTTTTACTTTAACTATCTTTTTAATATAGTTAAATAAATTTTAAACTATTCTATTCTAAGCTTCTATTAAAAAGTTTCATAGTATTTTAAGGGGAAACAAAAATTGCTATGAAAAAATTTACTTTACTAACGCTTTTTTTATGTTTCTCATTTCTTTCTTGTAAGCAACAGTTTGCAGAAAAGAAAGCAGAATCTGACCCTGAATTAGCTTCTCAAGAATATACTGCCGATACGGTACAAACCGCTATAGGTGAATTAATATTACCGGCTCCCTACGCTACAAAATCTACCGCTAAGGTTTATAACTTGGTAGATTGGCCAGAAAACCAAAAACCCAAAGCTCCTGAGGGATTTATCGTAACTAAGTTTGCCGATGGTTTTGATAATCCACGGTGGACGTATATTGCTCCTAATGAGGATATTTTTGTGGTAGAATCGAATACCAGAAGCAGTGCCGATAAAGTTACGTTACTTCGTGACACAAATAATGATGGCAAATTTGAAGTACGAGAAACCTTTTTAGAGAATTTAAACCAACCATTTGGGATGCTGGTTATTGGCAACTCTTTTTATGTAGCGAATACCGACGGTCTCTATAAATACCCATATACAGAAGGTCAAACATCATTAAAAGATGTAGAAGGAACTAAAATTGTTTCGCTTCCTGCCGGTGGATATAATAACCACTGGACACGAAATATTATTACCAACGACGAAAAAGATAAGATTTATATTTCGGTAGGGTCAGCTAGTAATGTTGGCGAACACGGGATGAAAGAAGAAATAAGACGCGCTAATATTCTAGAAGTAAATCTAGATGGAAGTGGAGAAATTATCTACGCAAGCGGATTGCGTAATCCTGTTGGGATGGATTGGAATCCTATTACGGGTGATCTTTGGACAGCAGTTAACGAGCGTGATAAATTAGGTGATAATTTGGTTCCAGATTATATTACTAGCGTACAAAAAGGCGGTTTTTATGGGTGGCCATATTCCTATTTCGGGCAAATTGAAGATCCACGAATGGAAGGAAAAGCTGATTCGTTAGTTGAAAAAGCAATAGTTCCCGATGTTTCTGTCGGTCCGCATACTGCATCTTTAGGTTTTACTTTTTACACGGATAATCAATTTCCAGAGAAATATAAAAATGGAGCTTTTATTGGGCAACACGGTTCTTGGAATCGATCAAAATTCTCAGGGTATAAAGTAACATTTGTACCATTTTCTAATGGAAAACCAACCGGTAAACAACAGGATTTTCTTACTGGTTTTATCGCCAATGAAGCAGAAGGAAACGTTTATGGACGTCCAGTTGGGGTTACTCAAACTCCAGATGGTTCTCTATTGGTGAACGACGATACCGGAAACACTATTTGGAAAGTAAGCTACAATCAATAACTATTCGCAAGTATGCAAATAAAACACATATTGACGGTTATTCTTATAGCCGTCTTTTTTAATAGTACAGCTCAATTTACCGGTATTGTCACCTCACAAGACGCCAACCCAATTGAAGGTGTTTCGGTTATGGTTACTGACTCTATCATCGCTAACACAAATAGTAATGGAATGTTTTCTTTTTCTTCAGAAGTTAAGCTTCCCACAACCATTACCTTACAACACCCCGAATATTATTCTGAAACAATCACTGTTTCAGAAACAGGAAACACTTTTATTCTGAAAAAAATAAAAAAAACCGAACAATTGGAAACAGTTATCCTCGCTTCCAAATTTCAAAAAGAAAGTGGTGTATTAATTCCTACTTCGCAATTGACTTCTGAAACAATTGAAACTTACAGTCCGGTAGATTTGGTTTCAGCAATTAATGAAACGCCGGGTGTTTATATTCAGCAAGGAGCGATTAACACCAACCGAATCACCATTCGCGGTGTAGGTTCTCGAACGTTGTACGGCACCAATAAAATACGAGCGTACTTTAATGGAATTCCCATCACAAACGGGGTAGGCGAAACCGCTATTGATAGTTATGACGCTAACGATATACAAAATATTGAAATTATTAAAGGCCCAAAAGCCACACAATACGGAACAAACCTAGGTGGTACGTTACTGCTCAATTCTAAAGAGCTCTTGAAAAACGGAGCTGAAGTTTCAAATACTGTAACATTGGGCTCTTATGGACTGTTTAAAAACACAGTAAGCGCTTCTGTTAAGGAAGACAATCTATCGCTTCATTTTAATTACGACCACCTTCAAAAGGACGGCTACCGTGATAACAGCCAGTATAACCGGAACAGTTATTTTCTACACACAGATTACCAGTTCAATGACAACTACAGCATTACTTTTTTAGTAAACCACCTTAACAACAATGCGCAAATACCTAGTTCGTTGGGGTTAACAGATTTTACTGAAGACCCTTCGCAAGCCGCTTTTACCTGGGATGCTTCCAAAGGGTATGAGGATAACCGTCAAACCCTAACCGGACTTAGTTTTTCCAGTAGATTTTCTGAAACGTTTAGCAACACTACAAGTGTATATTACACGTATTTAGATCATTATGAGCCGCGTCCTTTTAATATTTTGGATGAAATAACCAATGGTTATGGAGCTCGAACGGTATTCGCAAAATCATTTACTTTTAGTGAACAACAAGCTTCCGTAAGTTTTGGCGGCGAATGGTATCAAGACGAGTATCGGTGGGAAACCATTGAAAACTTATATGAAGAAAATAACAATCAAGGTAGCTTAGAAGGTAATTTACTTAGCAAGAACAAAGAAATTAGAAAACAATTTAATGTGTTTGCCACTACTATCTTACCGCTTACTTCTACTATTAAAGCAGAGTTTGGCGTAAATATTAATAAAACCGATTACGACTATACTGATGCTTTTAACACTGGAAGTGATAACACCTCTGCCGATAGAAGTTTCGATCCTATTATTGCCCCAAACCTCAATATTTTATACACCGCCTCGCCCAATACTTCTTTCTACGGAAATATTAGTAGGGGTTTTAATTATCCAAGTTTAGAAGAAACCTTGACGCCCGAGGGGATTATTAACCCCGATATTGGTCCCGAAACCGGTTGGAATTATGAAGTGGGAACCGATTTACATTTCTTAAACCGAAATTTACACCTTCAGTCTTCGGTTTATCTACTCTCTATATCAAATCTATTGGTTGCTGAACGTGTGGGCAATGATCAATTTATTGGCAGGAACGCTGGTAAAACACATCATCGAGGTGTCGAGTTTCAAGCTGATTACAGGTTTAAAATAGCTTCTGAAATTGAGGTTAGCCCTTTTTTAAATGCAGCGTTCAACTTTCATAAATTCATTGATTTTGTGGATGAAACAGACGATTTTTCAGGAAACGACCTCACGGGTGTTCCTGATAAAAAAATAACCGCAGGATTACGAGTCAATCATAATTCAGGAGTTGGGGTTTCTTCAAATTTCAGATACTTAGGCAGTCAGCCAATAACGGACAGTAATACGCTGTATAGTGATTCCTATACCCTATTAAATATACAAGCCGAATATAAAAAGGCGATAGCAGATGCTTTTTATATCCGGCTTTCAGCAGGCATTAATAATGTAGCTAATTCAAAATATGCTTCTTCAATTTTAATTAATGCTTCTGGTTTTGGTGGAATCGAACCTCGGTACTACTACCCTGGTCTACCTCGTAATTATTATAGTAGTTTACAAATTCAGTATTCTTTTTAAAGCGTTTAGTTAATACTGGCCATCCAAATAGGTATAAAAATGGCAATCATTGCTGCCAGGGCCAATTTTTTATAGTAATTGTTTATAAACAAGGCTGTTATTAAATATACTGCTTCTTCGGTTCTAGATACTGCCGTACCACCTTTTGATGACAGGGTTGCGGTTACCAATGCTTTCTCCTTTTGATTGAAGCTCCATTTGGAATTCCAAATATTTTCATATTTCCAAACAAATGTCTCGTTGTTAAAAGTAGCTGTTGCTTTTGAACCAAAGCCATTGTATGTAATGTTTCCTACTTTCTTATTGGTTTCAACGTCAATAACATCCGTTGTTTGTTTTAAAAAACCCTTGGTTTCAAACCTAAACTTTTTGTTTAAAAGCGATCCTGTAGAAATAGAAGAAAAGGTTTTATCCACTAATTCCCCTACTTCCCTTCCATTGTCATACAATTTATATGTATTTGAAAATGTTGCTTTCTTCCAGTTTAGTTTCATCTTAAAAATTAAATATTGCTCCTTATATTATGAAATAAAACGTATGGTCATAAAAAGGCTTGGCGATTCGTTATTACTAGCGCGTACAGCATTTACAATGGGCAAAACAAAAGCTACAATACCTATAAAAATCAGCATTAAAATTCCTAAACCCAATAATAATATAGCTGGAATGCTAATGATGGTTAACAATATCAAGGTTAGCTGAAAATTAACAATAGCTTTGCCATGTTCGTTCATTCCTATAACTTTATCTCTTTGGGTAAGCCATAAAATTAAAGGAACGATAAGGCCTCCAAATCCCGTAACATAAGTTAGTAGTTGCGAAATGTGTGTTATGACCAACAACTGGTTGTCGGTTCGTTTTGCGGTGTGGTTGATTACTTCCATTTTTTTTTTTGATTGATTTTGATGATATACTATATATGTAGCAAAATTTGATAAAATGTTACACACATACCAATCGAAAAAGGAATTATGTATTTTTGCAATCTAAATAAGGCAGGTACAAGATTCCTGCCTACAGAGGAATTTATGACGCACACAGATACAATCGTTGCATTAGCCACTCCCTCGGGAGCTGGAGCCATTGCCATAATAAGACTTTCGGGAGACGATGCCATTAAAATTGCCAGTAATTTATTTACCTCAGTTTCGGGGAAAGATTTGGCGAAGCAGAAAACGCATACCGTGCATTTAGGCAATATTATGGACGATACCCGTGTAATCGATCAAGTATTGGCGACGGTTTTTAAAAACCCTAACAGTTATACTGGTGAAAATGTAGTTGAGTTTTCGTGTCACGGTAGTAGCTATATTCAACAAGAAATTATTCAATTATGTCTTCGGAAAGGGTGCCGAATGGCACAAGCTGGTGAATTTACATTACGCGCGTTCTTAAACGGAAAAATGGATTTAAGCCAAGCTGAAGCCGTGGCTGATTTAATAAGTAGTGATTCGGCCGCTTCCCACCAGTTGGCCATTCAGCAAATGCGTGGCGGATTTTCTTCTGAAATAAAACAATTACGCCAAGAGCTGTTGGATTTTGCTTCTTTGATTGAATTGGAGTTAGACTTTGCCGAAGAAGACGTAGAATTTGCCAATCGTGATGAATTTCAGAAACTAATAACCCGCATTACGCACGTTTTAAAACGCTTAATTGACTCATTTGCTACCGGAAATGTGTTGAAAAACGGAATTCCCGTAGCCATTGTAGGCGAACCTAACGTTGGGAAATCTACACTGTTAAATGCGTTGCTGAATGAAGAACGTGCCATTGTAAGTGACATTGCTGGTACTACTCGTGATACCATTGAAGATGAAATCACCATTGGTGGCATAGGCTTCCGATTTATTGATACAGCTGGTATTCGTGAAACGACCGATACAATTGAAGGTTTAGGAATAAAGAAGACCTTTCAAAAAATGGAGCAAGCGCAGGTGGTTGTTTTGCTGGTGGACGGTATTCAATTAACAAGCGGTACCAATATCATTCATAAAAGAAAGGTAGAAATAGAAAAAATTAAAAACAAATTTCCTCAAAAACCTTTGGTGATTATTGCCAATAAAGTGGATCAACTTTCTAAAGAACAAATTACAACGCTCACCACTGAAATTCCAAATGTGAAACTACTTTCTGCAAAAACAGGTGAAGGTGTGGAAGAGCTTCAATCTACCCTACTCGATTTTGTAAATACTGGAGCGTTGCGTAACAACGAAACCATTGTTACCAACACGCGCCATTACGATTCGCTTTTAAAAGCTTTGGAAGAAATCCATAAAGTACAACAAGGTATTGACAGTAATTTAAGCAGTGATCTCATGGCCATCGACATTCGTCAAGCCTTGTATTATTTTGGTGAAATAACCGGAGAAATTAGTAATGACGAACTATTAGGGAATATTTTTGCCAACTTTTGTATCGGGAAGTAATTACTTTTCCTTTTATTAGCTTTTACTTGTTATACAAGGGTTTATGTGTTAATTATTACTTCTTTTTTGTTGCCTTTTTGCTTTTTTTAAGCTATATTTGTTGTATATCTGTTGCCTGATATAGGTATTTGTTGCCCAATTCTCAGGTTTAGGAAACAAGGCGAAATGATGCACCATATTGCCCCACGTTGCACCATAACGCTACATAATGCACCATTTATGAGCAGTAATCTTTACATCCCAAAAACCTGTCAGCATTGCGGCAATCTCTTTACAGCACGTACAACCGTTACCAAATACTGTAGCGACAGTTGTGCTAAGAAAGCTTACAAGGCACGAAAGAGAAAAGAGAAAGTTGATGCTGCGCTTCAAGAAACTAAAGCAAATCAAGAAGCACAGGATTCCGTAACAGTTTCAACAGACAGTTTATCCAACAAGGATTTTTTAAGCATCACAGATGCGTCTAAACTTATCGGTGTAAGCAGGTGGACCATTCAAAGAATGATTAAGCGTGGCCAGCTTAAAGCTGTGCCATTTGGCAGAAAACATATCGTTGCCCGCCACCAAATAGAGAACCTTTTTAATTAGTAGCCTTATGAAAGTCACACTCAGAGAACGAAAGAAAAACGGAAAAATAGCCTTATACCTCGACTACTACAATAAAGGCAAACGCAAGACTGAGTACCTCAGCTTGTATCTCATTCAGAATCCAAAAACGAAAAATGAGCGCACCGTTAATAAGAAAACACGCGAGTTAGCTGAAACTATCTGGGCGCAACGCCAAGTTGAAATTCAGCAAGGTCAATACGGCTTTAATGACATTGAGAAGCTTAAAGGCAGTTTTACTACCTACATCACCGCATTGGCAGAAAAGAAAAATACCAGTTCAGGTAATTATGGTAATTGGTACAGTATGTTAAAACATTTCAAAGCATACCGCCCTACAGATATTACTTTTCAAGACCTCGACAAGGAATTTGTAGAAGGTTTTAAAGACTATCTGGACAAAAAGGCAATTGGAAGAGCAAACAAGCCACTATCTCAAAATTCCAAGTATTCTTATTATGGTAAGTTTAATGCAGCTTTAAAGCAAGCCGTAGCAGATGGCATCTTAAAATCCAATCCTGCAAATGGTGTTTCTAATTTCAAACAAGGTGAACCACAGCGAGAGTTCCTCACGCTGGAAGAACTTCAAAAAGCAGTAAATACTGAATGTGAATTGCCACAACTAAAAAAGGCATTCATTTTCTCTGCTCTTACTGGCTTACGCTGGTCTGATATTGAAAAAATGAAATGGTCAGAAATACAGCATTCCAAAGAAAGAGGTTACTACGTGCGATTCAGACAGAAAAAAACCAAAGTAGCAGAAACCCTTCCTATCTCAGACCAAGCTGTTGAATTATTAGGCGAGCGCGGTAATGATGATGATTTAGTATTACCTGGCTTACATTATAGTGCCTGGACAAATCTAAAGCTACAGCAATGGATGATGAATGCAGGAATAAGTAAGACGATAACGTTCCATTGCGCTCGTCATACCTATGCAACCTTACAACTCACTTTAGGAACAGATATTTATACAGTTTCCAAGCTATTAGGGCATAAAGAATTGCGCACCACGCAGATTTATGCTAAAGTTATCGATGATAAAAAACGTGAAGCGTCTAACCGTATAAAACTCGATTTATAATGATAACAGACGTTTTTGCATCACTAATATCAATTACTAAAGGACTTCATAGAGACAAACGAACCGACAGAGAGTTTAGAGAATTAGTCCGTAACCAAAATGTAAAGATGCAATACAAGCAAGCGCCACTTTTTATGATTGAGTTTCCTGAAAGAGCTTTAGGCGACAAACGCAAATACTACAAGAACTTAATCGACCAAGAGGCTAACAAGAAGTTCAATGAGATTATTTCAAGCTTCCCTACAAACGCCATAGAGGAAGAACACGTTTTTAATTATCAGAAACTGTTCAATCAGCATTATTCAAACCTTGAACGGGTAAAAAGTTACATCGACAAATATGAGCATTATCGGGAATCAATCCGTAACGAGGATACGTTTATAATTCAGTATTTAAAGGCTAATATGATTTGGCTCTATTTAGAGCTTCAGGAACGATTTGGAAAATATGGAGATGAAGATATTCTTACTACTGAGGAAATCTATCAATATCATTTTAATGAAGTTTTGGATGAACTCGAAATTAAGCCTTCGGAAATCGGCAAAACTTCAATCAAAGAAAGAACAGTTGAGCCGGCATTCAATGCAATCGAAAGCGACTTGCCTCACAGACAACCCAAAGATAAGGTACTTGCCTATAAATATATTGTGCAGCATTCAAAGAGTTTAGCAAGAGCGGAAGAAATGATGTTTGAAGCCGATATTATCGATAAGGATTACAATTTCATTCCCAACACCAAGCATAAAAACAAATCTGTATTGGGCGTCCTCTATTTCCTATTTATTGAGAAAGACTACTTCAACAAGATAACAACTGATCCTTTTAAGCGGATTAAATCGACTGATATAGTACGATTCCTAAACCATCGTTACAATACCGATGCTCGCAAGCAATTTAAAACTTTTGAGAACAATGATGCAGAGCGCAATGACTTAATAAGTACCGAATACATCCTAAAAAACCTACCAAATAAAATTCGGTAATTCATTGGTTTAGTTCCAATTACCATTTCCATTTTAAATTGTAAGCCGTTGTTTTTCAACGGCTTATTTGCGTTTCCATTTCCGCAATTCATATCCGTTTCTATTTGAATTACCTATGTACTGTCCTTGACGAGCAAGGGCGACATTAGCGCTGATGTCCTTTTTCAATTTAATCCATAAAGAAGATGGACACGAATATTAAAGAACAATTAAACCGCATTGAAAAACTGTTGACGGAACAACAGACAATGCAAAAAACGGTACTCAATTTTAATGAAGCTTGTGCTTATTTGGAATTATCGCAGTCTCACTTGTATAAATTGACAAGTACGAGCGCAGTACCCCATTACAAGCCTAACGGTAAGAAAATTTATTTCCAACGAGAGGAACTTGATCAATGGTTGCTACGTAACCGGATGGAATCAAGGGACGAAATCGAGCAGCAAGCTGCCGATTATCTAATAAAGAAAGGAAAGGTGCAGTTATGAAAGAGATAATCGACCTTATCCTGTCGCTCTCACAGGAAATAAAGTACATAAAAGCCTATATCCAGCTTTTAAAAGAATCACGAGCAGAGCGATTAAAAGACTCGTGGATTGACAACCAAGATGTGCTACAAACTTTGCATATCAGTAAGCGCACGTTGCAAACCTTTCGCAAGAATGGCACGTTACCTTATAGCAAAGTAAAAGGCAAATTCTACTACAAGGTTTCTGATATAGAGGAACTACTTCAAAGCAATTACTACAATCCAAATTTTAAGTGTGATGGAGTTAAGTAGAAAGAACATTTTGGCAAAAACACATTATGGCATAAAGATATATGCCTATGTGTTGAGACAATTCTATCCCGATACAACCGTCCTTTCCCTTTCGGGAAGGACGTGCGGGATAACGCATAACCCTTTTAATGCAGATAAGGAGACCTTATCAATTCGCATTGAAAATAACAACGCCATTCACAGCGATACGGAATACAAAAGTTTCTCGGGCGATGCCTTCGACTTTGCACAGTTCTATTTTGAAACCAAAACAGAAGACGAATTGCTTACCAAGATTAACGATGCCTTGCATCTCAATCTTACAGTTGAGGAAGATGATGAATTAAGCTGGTTGGATGAACCGGATAACACGTGGTACACAGACTGTAGTTTTTTCAAAGCACCGGTACGCAATGTATTTCCTTCGGAAACCTTGCGTTTGGGCAAAATCCATCAATTAATTGTTAGCGATAAGTACAAATCGATAACTGAAGAACTTAGGGCAATCAAGGATAGTAAAGAAAAACGAAAGTTCAAAGCTAATCGCTTTGACTACGTCACATTCTCAGGCGTGTTTGAGAGAAGAAATGACAAGTTTTTACAAAGACATTCCAACCTCATCACAATTGATTTTGACCACTTGCAAGACATAGAAAAAGTCAGGCAACAACTACTTGATGATGAATATTTCGAAACCGAAATGCTTTTCATTTCGCCATCTGGCGATGGCTTAAAATGGATTATCCGCATTGAGCTTGACGAGTTCACACATCAAGAGAACTTCTCGGCAATCACGAATTATATAAAATATACCTATAACCTTGAGGTTGACGCATCAGGAAAAGACGTTTCCAGAGCCTGTTTTTTACCGCACGATGCTAATGCCTACTTACACAAAAGACATCAATTATTATGAAGAAGAACTTTAATCCTAAAGACTGGTTGCATCAACCTAAGATTTCAGAGCAACCTATACCAACCCCAAAAGCAACCACTGCGGTTGGTATTGATAACAATGACACTGAAACGTACATCACGGCCATTGAACAATCAGGCACAGATATTACTGCCGATTATGCAAGATGGCGTGATATAGGTTTCGCTTTTGCGGAAGCATACAATGAACAAGGTAGAGACTATTATCATAGAATTAGCCGTAACTATTCAGGTTACGACCAAAAGGAATGTAACGAGCAATACACAAAATGCCTGAATGCTAAGGGTCACGGTATCACAATTGCAACATTCTTTCATTATGCACATCAGGCAGGGATAAAACCGCAACGGTCACAACTGGAGGTTGCAACCTTGCCAGTTGCAGAAGCAACCAAAGAGCAGCTACCTACTTTTCCCGATAGCTTATACGATACAATACCTGATTTTCTTAGACAAATCATAGTGCCAGCAAACGGAAATGAGGAAAGGGACATAATGTTATTGGGTGCGCTAACCGCTTTTAGTGCCTGCTTTCCTAATCTGTTTGGCATTTATGATGAACGCAAGGTGTACAGCAATCTATACTTATTTGTTACGGCACCAGCAAGCGCAGGAAAAGGAAAGCTTAACCAAATCAAAAAGTTGGTTGTCCCTATCCACAAGCTACATCGGGAACAATCCAAAACCTTTAAACAGCAGTATGAGAGTGAAATGGCTACCTACAATATGAATAAGGGCAAGAATGAAAACCTTGAGAAACCAGGTAAACCGCCAGAACGTATGCTGTTTATTCCAGCAAACAATAGTGTGACTGGGGTATATCAGTTAATTTCTGATAATGAAGGACGCGGGTTGATGTTTGAAACCGAAGGCGACACTTTAGCGCAAGCTTTTAAAAGTGATTATGGTAATTATAGCGATGGTTTTAGAAAAGCATTTCATCACGAAACAATTAGTTATTACCGTAGAACAGATCGCGAATATGTAGATATTGAAACCCCTTGTTTAAGCACAGTACTATCAGGTACACCTAAACAGATTGCATCCCTTGTACCAAACGCAGAAAATGGATTGTTCAGCCGTTTTATATTCTACTATATGAACATCAAACCAGTATGGAAAGATGTATTTGCCAAACGTGCCAAAGTCGGTTTGGAAGAACATTATGAGCAACTCGGTAAAGACTTTTTAGGACTATATAGAACACTCAAACACAATCCACCAATTGAAGTGATACTTTCGCGAAAGCAACAAGAACAATTCAATGAGTTTTTTGCAGCTTTGCAAACTAAATATATCAACTTGCAACCTGAAGAATACATTGCAACAGTAAGGCGCTTAGGCTTAATCGCATTTCGTATCGCAATGCTCTTTACGGCCTTGCGCATTATGGAAGATGGCGATGTTAATGCGAAAAAGCAATGTGAGGACGTAGATTTTCACAATGCTCTGGTGATGATTCAAGTATTGGTCAAACACAGCAGTAAGGTATTTAACGACTTGCCTATGGAGCCAAAGGCTCAAAAACGGCTAAATAAAAAGGAACGATTTTTAGAAAAGTTACCCGACAAATTTGACCGACAACAGTATTTAAAAACGGCTGATGAACTAACTATTCCCCACAAGACAGCTGAAGGATACATTACTGGCTTTGTGAAATCAGGAATAATTCACAGGGATAAGCACAATGAGTATTTGAAACCTAATCAGTAACTTAATTACTTTCTGGGTTTTCTTTGTTTCAACTTCGTTTTAGGATGTTTAAGAGCGTAGTGAAAATTGCGCTCAAATCGCCTAGTTTGTTTTGTAATAGTGTCCTTGCCACCATTAAGGGGCTTCATCACCGCATTTGCCTTTAATAGGTAACTAAAATAGTTTCCCCAGTTATAACGCTTATCAGGATCAGGAATGTATTTGTTTTTATTTTCTGGATCAGGTATAAACCTCAATATACGTTTTCCGCCCAATATTGTAAATCGCTTGAACAGTTTATTTTTAAACAGCCCTTTTTCCCTATGGTGCGCTTTTTTGGCATAAAACTTTCCGCGCTTGATACTGCGTATCATACTGCGGTAGTATTTTGAGATACCTTGAGTTTTCACATAGACATTAGTTCCCGTAAATTCAAAACCCAAATATTCTAATTGTTTAGCCGTACTGTAGCCCTGTGTTTCTTCTGCAATGCCGCCTATCAACCTACGACCTTGCCACTCATACCTATAGACTTGTGTCTTATCGGGATGAATATTCAGGTTGCAATTATTTGGATCTGCTATCTTCTCATTAAGATACTCTAAAGTTTCTTTTTCTTTATCCCTCGGGCAAACTATTACAAGATCATCACTATAACGTTGGTAAAATCCATCAAAGGCATTAGTAAATTGATGTAGAGCTTCATCAAAATCCAACATATAAATGTTCGCAAGTAAAGCACTCATAGGGCTTCCTTGCGGTATTCCTTTTGTAGAAAAACTACTTTTATAAGTGCCATCAGCTTTTTGTCCTCTACGCTTGGATTGTACAAGTGGTAAATGGTATTTGAAAAAATCTTTTTTAGTACAAAAGGCAACTACACGCTCACGTCTAAAGTTTCTACGCTTGGCAACCTTTTTCTGTTTCCATTCGGTTTTGTCTGGATTGTTTGGTAGATTTCTTTCAACCCATATCCTACCATAGCACGCATTATGTAGCTCATTCAACTTTACAAATCGTTTTTTTGTTAAGGATCTATAGACATTATAATGATCGTCAGGCATAGATAACCGACCCTTTTCATCTACACAATTAAGCACACGTTTCCATTGTCTATGCAATATTTTATGGTCCAGCTCATCAAAGAAATTAGAAACATCTGCTACGATCACACTAACCTTTGTTGCATCTAGATTTTTAACTGCTGAAAATGCATCATAAGCAAATTCAATATTCGATTTGTTACCTTTTTGACCTTTGTCTTTTCTTATTTTTCTATAAGCTACAGCACAATGGTTGTAAGGTTTATGTCTAATAAACCATTCGTAGTGAACACTTAAAACATAACTGTAATAACCATAGATCAAAGCATCAAGATGACTGGCATAAAATATGGGGCGTTTCTTTGGCCTTTTTGTTTCCCTTTCTCTTTTACCGTACACATTCATCTCATACTTTAATGAACCGTCATCTTGCTCAACTTTATCTTTTGCACGGTACTTACGCTGTTTGATACTACGTTTGATAAATGGAGTAAACCTATGCGCTTTTATTTTATTTGGGTTGGTCACATAGGGTACTAACCAACTCTTATCTTTAGGGATGAGGGGCAATCCTATATGCGGATACTTTTTAAGTTTAAACCATCTTTTTACTGCCATAAATTAGAATAAAAAAGAACCGGCCGGGACTATATTGTCGCTTTTCATTTAAGTAAGGTGGTACATCGGCTTGCTGCTTTCCTTCAAAAACTACTCACAGCGTCCCTCGATATTTAGAATACTTATTGCTGCATCTATTTATATAGATATATTAACAAATAAAGCATCATTAGATATGACACATTTACTCATCAACAGCATCGCACAGTTCCTTCTGGAATACCTGTTACCTTACCTTATAAAGGGAAGATATGGCAGGTTCCAGTTTGGAATGTACAATCAAACCACGGACTGCCCGTGGCTGGATGCACTCTTGCACTTCTACAAGAATGCCAGAAATAAACGTACCTACCAGCTAACCGGTTCACGACAAATCTACAAGATTATTATCAAATACAATAATTGGTCTTCGCTATAAGGTTTCTGTAATTTCTCAACTTCCGCACTTTTCTCATTTCTTTACGGTTATCCACAATTGTATTGTTAAAATCTTTTTTTCCTTTGTTTAGTTATTCTTTAACATTTCAATTAAATTTGACATATATTGACAAGTCTAAAACAACAAAATGCGCTTTGGTGAGTATTTAAGGAATTTAAGGGAACAGCGTAAGTGGTTATTACGGGAAGTTGCCGCAAAGACAAATATGGACACCGCCCTATTGAGCAAAATAGAGCGAGGTCATCGCAATGCACGTAAGGAGCAGGTTACCGCTTTTGCGAAAGCTTTCAATATCAACGAGCAAGAATTAACCAAACAATGGATGGCAGACCAGATCGCTCAGATGCTATACGAGCAGAAAAATCCATCTGAAATTTTAAAAGTAGCCGAAAAGCAGATACAATACATAAAAAAGAAAACATCAAAAAGATGAAACTATACAACCACATCAAAGACCTACTCGCAACTGTGCCCAAATATAGCAAGGACGGCAAACTTTTTAAAAACGTTATTGTAGAAGATGGTTTAAAACTAAATCCCACCCTGCTAAAGCTTTTATTAAATGATGAACGCAGCAGAAAGCACTTTTTTCAGGAAGTGGATGGTGTAACGGTTTTTGACAAAACCAAATTCCAACAATTTATATCAAACAAGGAATTTCTGCCTGACAGTTTTACGGCATTTTCACAAAATATTGGACTTACCGCAAACGGCAAATTTTTGACCGAAGCAAACGAAGTAGTCCTAGACTTTCCCTACAAGGATTGTGTATTGGAAGGTGGCCAGACCAAGGAAGACCAAAAGCGCAAGGAAATCTTCTGGAACGAGACACTTGCCCCAGATGAAATCGATAGACTATTTGACCCCAAAGCCCTGACCAACCTAAAACGCTACGATAAGGATGGTACTCACGATGTAAAGGAGATAAAGGACACAGACAACCTGATTATTAAAGGAAACAATTTACTTGCGCTACATAGCCTAAAGAAAAAGTACCGCGGCAGGGTAAAGTTAATCTATATCGATCCACCTTATAATACGGGAAATGATAGTTTTGGTTACAACGATAGTTTCAATACATCGACGTGGTTAACTTTTATGACTAATAGACTGAAAGCAGCTAAATCATTACTTACCAAAGATGGACAAATCTGCGTTCAAATAAACGACCATAATAATGTACTACTCAAATTAATATTAGATGAAATTTTTGGGATTGATAATTTTATCAATCTAATATCAATTCGCACAAAGTCACCTTCAGGATTTAAAACCGTTAATGCAGGTCTATTTGAAACTGCCGAATTCATTTATATGTATGCTAATTCTAAAAAAGAAAGCAGTTTTAATATTCAATATGAAAAAACTGAATATGACGAAAATTATACTGGCTTTATTGAAAATATAAATGACCAAATGAAAGACTGGAAACTCTCGGATATTCGAGTTATTTTATGTGAAAAATACGGAATAGATGTAGAGAAAACTCATCATCCATATAGTAAGTTGAAGAAAAAAATAGGTGAAGATAGATATTTAGTTGAATTAGGGCAGCTTGCTCTTGATAACAATGAAAGTGTTTTTAGGTTGACGGCAATTGGAAATGATGCAGGACAAGAAACTATAGACGTTAGAGAAAAATCAAAATTAGAGAGTAATAAAGTATTTCAAGTTAAAAGAGAAAACAACTCAGACAGGTATATCTATAATGGTCAAGAGATGGCTTTCTATTCAAAAAAAATAAAATCAATTGATGGTGAAGATGTTCCTACAACGCTTTTAACAAACATTTGGACAGATATTGCTTGGGAAGGAATTGCATCAGAAGGTGGAGTTACATTAAAAAAAGGAAAAAAACCAGAGAAACTTTTAAGAAGAATTATTGAAATGTCAACAAATGAAAAAGATTTAGTTCTGGATTTCCATCTTGGAAGCGGTACAACTGCGGCTGTAGCTCATAAACTCAATCGCCAGTATATTGGTATAGAACAACTCAACTATGGTAAAAATGATAGTACTATAAGACTTCAAAACGTAATAAATGGTGACACTACAGGCATATCAAAAGCCGTAAACTGGCAAGGTGGTGGCAGCTTTGTCTATGCAGAACTTGCAAAAAACAACCAGAACTATATAGATCGCATACAGGCGGCAGATAGTGATACCGAGTTGCGAGATTTATATAAAGAGCTTACTAATAATCACTTGATAAGCTACAAGGTCACCCCAGAAGATCTAAAGGCACAAAACAATGAGTTTGCCACCCTATCCCGTGATGACCAGAAGAAGATGCTCATCAAGATACTGGACAAAAACGAGCTGTACATAAATTATAGTGAGATGCGAGATGTACAATATAAATTGCATAAGGATAAGGCAAAGGCTCAACAGATATTTACTATTAACGATAAGTTCTATAATTAGCCAAATCTATACAACTAAAAATGAGCGAAACAGCAACATTATACGACGGTTTACAGGCAGCCTTTAAGTACGGTGTGCCGGTGCCGGATGTACCAGATTATATACAGGATAATCTAAACCCAAAATTCCCACTACGTCCCTATCAGGAAAAAGCGTTTGGAATGTTAATCCATTACTCAGAACGCTTTCCAGAACGTGTACAGCCTACACAGTTGCTGTTCCATATGGCAACAGGCAGTGGCAAGACCTTGATTATGGCAGGTGCAATGCTACACTTATATCATTTGGGCTACCGCAATTTTATCTTCTTTGTACATAGCAAAGCCATAATAGATAAAACCCGGGATAATTTTTTAAATCCGCTGTCTTCAAAATATCTGTTTGACGAAAAACTGAACTATCGCGGTCAGGAGCTGAACATTGTAGAAGTTGATAATTTTGAAAGCGCCAATACAGATGATATCAATATCGTATTTACCACCATACACGGCCTGCACAGCACCCTAAACGAGCCTCGTGAGAATGCACTCACCTATCAGGATTTTGAGAATAAGAAGATCGTTTTACTGGCAGATGAAGCCCACCACTATAAGGCGCACAGTAAGAAAGGTAAGCTCAACAAAGGCGAGCAGGAAGACGTGACCAGCTGGGAACAGACGGTAAGCCGCATTTTTCAATCAAATCCAGAAAATTACCTACTGGAGTTTACCGCCACGGCAGATCTTTCTAATCCCTTCCTTAAAGATTATTATAAGGACAAGTTGTTGTTTGACTATCCGCTCAAGCAATTTAGGCTGGATCAATATAGCAAGGAAGTAAAGGTGTTACAGGCTACGCTGGAGCCATTTGACAGGGCACTACAGGCCGTATTGCTCAATCAGTACCGTTTGAAAATATTTCAAGATCCAAAGCATCAATTGCAAATAAAGCCAGTAATTTTATTTAAGTCAAAGACAATCGCTGAAAGTCAAGCCTTTTATCAAGAATTTATAGATGGTATTGCAAACCTTAAAGTGCAGGATCTGGAACATATTCGACAAGTAAATAAAGATAATGTGCTATCAAGGATGTTTAAAGGCTTTCGCAAAAGTGGGATTACCCTTGCTAATCTAATCGAAGAACTAAAAGTTGACTTTTCAGAACATAAATGCATAGCTGTAGATAGCAAGAACGATAGCGAAGAAAAGCAGCTTGTTATCAATAGTTTGGAAGATATAAATAATGAGTATCGCGCCATTTTTGCAGTAGATAAATTAAATGAAGGGTGGGATGTTCTTAATCTATTTGATATTGTACGATTATACGATACTCGGGATGCAGACCATAAAACGGGCAAGGTAGGAAAGACTACAATGCAGGAAGCCCAGTTGATAGGCCGTGGAGCACGCTATTGCCCATTTGTGATAGATGAAGCACAAGAACGCTATAAACGGAAATATGATGAAGATACAGATAAAGAAATACGTCTGTGTGAAGAACTGTACTATCACAGTGCGCACAATCCCAGATATATCAGTGAGCTTACCAAAGCCCTTGAGCAAATCGGCTTAAAGGACAAGCAAACAAAGGAAATACAGCTCACATTAAAGGAGAGGTTTGTTGATAGTACTTTTTACAAAAATGGCTTGTTGTTTCTTAATGATCGAATTAAAAATGACCATAAAGACAACACACAATTAAGTACTTCGGTACGCGAGAATGTGGTTTTGATAGACCTACCCAGCGATTTGGTTTCAGAAAGTCTTGCTTTTGATAATGAGCAAGAGCAAGTTATAATAGCCAAAAAACCGAAGACGTTTAGTCTGGCCTCATTTGGTATGCCAGTTCTGCGCAAAGCAATGAATAAATTGCCGTTTTTTCGTTTTAATAACCTACAATTTTATTTCCCATCACTTACCACCGTTGAGACTTTTATAACATCACCCGATTTTCTCGGCAATATACAGGTGCAATTATCAGGTACGCAAGAGCAGTTGGAAAATTTAAGTCAGCAAAGCAAATTAATGGCAGCACTAAAAGTATTGGAAAATGTACAAGCAGCTATACTTTCAGGTTCCCATAAATTTAAAGGCACAAAATTATTTAAGCCTCAAGCAGTCAAAGTGAAATATGAGAACAAGCCTAAGGTAATGAACATTGCCCTAAATGAAGGTGATGCAGAATATGGGAATCCACAAAGTACGGCAAAGACTTCAGAATTGGTTATTGATTTATCTAAAGCAGAATGGTATGCCTTCACAGAGAATTATGGGACATCGCAAGAAAAGTATTTAGTTAAATACATTGAACAAGCCTACACTACACTTTCAGCAAGGTATGATGAGATTTATTTATTGCGCAATCAAAAGCACTTTACGCTGTACACCTTTACCGAAGGGCAACCTATGGAACCCGATTTTGTACTTTTTTTAAGCCATAAGAAAGACAAAGAAAAACTCACCTACAAAATATTCATAGAACCCAAAGGTGGTGATAGACTGTCAAATGAAGACAGCCAGATTAAAGAACGCTTCTTAATGGAATTAGCAGACCTATATACAATAGAAACGGTATTTGAAAACAAGGAATTTAAACTGTTGGGGACGCCCTTATATAATGAACAGGTTACACGGACGAAGTTTGAAAAGCACCTAAAGGATGAAAATATTTTAAGAAACACCAAATAATTAAAAAAAGTAGCAAAGTATAGGAATGGATGAAACAAGAATAAAACGGGATTTAGACAAACTTGAAGCTTCTATAAAATGGTTTAAAGCTATAGCCTTTGGTTTGATCATTTTAGGATTTGCTTGTCTTTATGTGGTGCATTGGCAGAATGAAAACGTAGAGCCTATGCAATGGAATGAAGTGGGTGATTTTCTTGGAGGCACAATGGTAGGAATATGGTCGCTTGCTGGGCTTGTTTTTATTTATGTAGCATTTCTCGGTCAAAAACAACAAATGATCTATCAACAACAAGAGTTAGATCTTAATAGACAAGAAATTAAACAAACGAACGAAACGCTTCAACTACAGCAGCGTGAAATGGCCGTTCAAAACGAGACTGCAAAACGTCAGCAATTTGAAAACCTGTTTTTCAATATGATTGATACGCACCTAAAAATTGTTGCAGATATAGATATAACTGAAGTCGGCGCAGGAAAATTTACTGGTCGGGATGTTTTTGTAAGGTGTCTAAAGAAAGAATTGGGTGGTGCACCTGAAGGTTTAGCAAAAATTGAAGCTTATAAAAAAGCATATTCAAAATATAGTGCAGAGTTTGGTCACTATTACCGCTTTCTTTATCGTATCATTTCTCGTATTGACGAACAGAAGTTTGTATCTAAAAGTAAATTTGATCCCACCGGAAATCCAGATAGAGAATATGCTTTGTATAATTATGAAATACGCTATGAATACACATCTATAGTACGCTCACTATTGTCTGATGAAGAACTTGAAATGCTTTTTTATAATATGCTGCTTTATAGCGACTTAAAATTTAAGGCTCTTATTGAAAAATATTGTTTGCTTAAAAGTATTCCTAATGGTCAAGAAAAAATTGACAATCCAGAATATGATTTTGATGCGGGTGCTATTCAGAAGCTGAAAAATTCTTATCTAAACGAATTACATCAATTAAAGAATGAATAGCTTTCAGAAATATTAAGATGCAAAATCCTATAACATACATAAAGCAACATCTACTCGGCCAAAAGCCAAGCAAGTATAAGTTGGTGCCTACATCACTTACCATTGTACAAAAATTGGACTTTAGTCGAGCTGTAAAAAACCCGGATGGTACGACTACACTTTCTTTAACAGATACTCACCCATCGTTAACTCAATTAAAATTAAATGACCGAAAATTTGAAGAGCCAGAGTTTGTAGAATGGCTTATTAAAAAAGGCCATATTCAAATGCTGTGGCAAGCAATCTTCCCAAACAAAGATTTACCGTTAGTCTATGGCACAGAAATAAAAAAGCCTTTTACAGTAAGCGGTGTTAAGCCTGGTGACATCGATATTTTTGCTATGCAAAGTCCTGATACCGCAATAGGTGTGGAATGCAAAATCATTAAATATGATTTTGATAAGCATATCAACAATCCATACGATTTAAAACGTGCCTTCAACAAACTAAACAAGATAGATGACGCTTGGGAGCAATTGGAAGGATATAGAAAATTAGGGTTTCATAAAACGTATCTGTTGCTTATAGTATTGGATGACCAAAGTGGTAATAAAACGCCGGGCCAATTATCAAGAAAAATTGATAGTAAACTTGTTACTCAATTAAAAAATCTGCAACCCAAAAACGATAGCGGTATTATCATTTTTTATGTCAGTCAAATCACAGAATACGAACTGGAGGTTCAAAATATGGTGAGTATGGATTTGGTCAGAGACGCAACGCCCCAATTGCAAAGCGATAGTCTAACGAAAATGATAATTGATAATAACCATTTGTTCAAAAAATCAGTTAAGCTATGAGCAATACAATCACATACCAGCGTAAACTCATAGGCAAGGAAGTAGAATTAGGCTTTCTCTATGTTCCGGCAGAAGCACGTAGTGCATTGCCTAACGACAACGCAGAGTTAAACGTGTTGTTGCCTAATACTACTGAAACAAGCAGACATACCTATAACTCAGATTACAACCGCATTTTTGGACTTACGGCATTCTACCGTCAGCACAATTTGCAATCCGATAGCATCATTGAGGTAGAGGTTTCACAAGAGCAGGTAACAATTAAGCTCAATAACATCAATGAAGTGCTGGAAAATGAAGAGGATGAGGATGAAAACTTTATTGATACCTCTGGACTATCCGCCCAAATGAAAGGCAACATCGGCGAAGATTGGGCAAAAGAAATCATTCTGCTCTACAGCCGTGGTTTACTCAACGTTTACAAACCAGTTATCGACGATAGAGGCATTGATTTAATCGTACTCAAAGAAAAACTCTATACACCTATTTATCTTCAGATTAAAACTCGCTTTAACGTCCATAAAAACAGTCGTTTAGATATTAGAATAAAGGGTACTACATTTAAAGCCCATCACTCATACTATATCGTGGCCTTCATTTATGACCAAACCAAAATGAAAATGAGCGATAAAATCCTATTGATACCATCACAAGAAATCCCATCACTTGGTGCACAATTGGCAGATGGCAGTTGGAGTATCACGGTATCAATGGCTGGAGGTAAAACCACAGGGCGATACAAGGACTATTTCGTTACCAAAGAAGAGTTTGTAAACACACTTTTAGAACGCATAGAAACCATTAGCACCATAATCAAATAACCCAATTCCCCAAACCCTTATGTAAACTGAAAAAGATAATACGCTTATGCAAGAACACATTAAATTCAACATACTTAATTTCAATTGGCCTCGTAAGCTATTGACCTTCTATGTATCACTCAATAAAGCAGAAGGCGTAGATACAATTCATTACAGAAAGTTTCCGAGTAATATTACTGACGTATTCAGTAATGATGAATTAGAGGAAAGAGAGGAAATTTATACAACCTTTACAAAACCCAAAGAAGGATTTAAGCCTTTAAAGGTAGATTGTAATAATTACAATCTAAATCTATATAAGCAATTTCTTTATGCCCAGATTAGAAAGCATTTTGACAGCTTAAACATCATTAATCGCAAGAACGGAGTACTTAAAGACAGGCAAGTTTGGGTAGTAGATAAAGACAGATATCATAAGGACTATCACTATTACGATAGATTCACTCTTAAAATTCAAATAGGCGAAGTTTCAAAACATCCTGAATTGGTAGTGTCTTATAATGGTACATCAAAAATTCTAAAAAAGTCAATACAGGAACTGGAAAATACACATCTGGCAACTAAGGCTATTTTCAGAAACAGAATTGTGGATTTGCGAGTAAATACAGACACACCTGAAAAACAAGAATACTACAACAGTTTGATTTTAGATGAAGTGTTCCCGCGTTTAAATCCCAAACTTCAAAGAGCGCTCAACATTCCTTTTGAACTTAAAAAAACCAAAAACAGATATACACAGTATCTTGAAAAAATTGAAGTCTTTACCAAAAAATACCTATTTACTGAAGATTTTAAAAAGATATGCGATTTTAAAAGTCAAGAGTTTATAGATGCCCCATTAAGCCGCATTGGCCATATACCTAAAGAAAAAGGCCTGTTAGAATACGGGAAAGATGCACACGGCAATAAGCAAACCGGTATTACGCCTAAATTGGAACTCAACAGATACAGACCTTATTTTAGACCACCTAATCCAAACATCCAATTCTTCTTTATTTATCACAAAGAGCACGAAGCAACGATAACAAAACTATGGGGTTATCTCAAAAGAGGTACAGGTAAATATTACCAAGGCTTAAAAAGCTTCATCGATATTCCTGTCAATTCAGCACCAAAGCATTTCATAGAATTTGAAAATAAGAAAAACCCAATTCCTGAAATAGAACAAAAAATGGGCGAATTAAAATGGGAGCCATCTGTTGCATATCTGGCTTTTTACATCAGTCCTTACACACGCTTTGAATCCGACCCAGAACTAAAGAATATTTATTATCGAGTAAAAGAATTATGCCTTAGTGAGGACATTATGACCCAAGCTATAGATTTTGAAGATTTACAACGCAACATAAATAACTATCAATGGCACTTAAACAACATTTCATTGGCCATTCACGCCAAATTAGGCGGTAAACCTTGGAAACTCGCTCTTACTGAAAAGAAAGAATTGGTTATTGGTGTAGGCGCATTTACTAATCAAGAAAAAAACCACCGCTATGTAGCAAGTGCATTTAGCTTTCAAAACAACGGTATTTTCAATAGGTTCAATTGTTTTTCAAAAACAGAAACTGATGTATTAGCAGGAAGCATCCTAACAGCAATCCGAACATTTTTTAACCAGTCCGAGGCAGATAAGATTGTGATTCACTTTTATAAGGAAATGAGTAAAAAGGAAATGCAACCCATCATTAAGGGTATGCAAAATCTTAATCTGGAAAACAAACCAATTTACATACTAAACATTAATAAGACTGAAACAAAAGACATCATAGCATACGACACAGATTTTGTAGATAATTTGATGCCTTATAGCGGTACATTCATACGGTTAGGCGACCGGCAATTTTTGTTATTCAACAATGGTAGGTTTGAAGACGAACGCTTTTTTGATTCTGATGGTTTTCCGTTTCCAATTAAAGTCAGTATGAGCAGCCCCAATGAAGATGCTTTTGAAGATGACAATATTATTACAGAGTTACTAACCCAAGTGTTTCAGTTCAGCAGATTGTATTGGAAATCCTTAAAACCTCAAAATGTACCTATAACAATTAAGTACCCTGAAATGGTTGCGCAATTAGTACCACGTTTCCAAAACGATATCGATGAGGAAGCAAAAAATAAACTTTGGTTTTTATAAAAAAAAATGAGTAGAACCAAAAAGAATAAAAGTTTAGGTTCCATAATGGGTTATGGTTTTATACAGTTCGAAATTCATTTGAGAGAACAATATGTGGACCATATGGAGACTCATTTCGAGCAAGAGCTAAAGGTTATTGAGTCAAACTATGACGAATTTATGTCAAGTCTTAAAAATGCAGATTCAGATGAATTATCTGATGAAGCTAAAAGCCACTATGAAGATTCTTTTATAGATGACTTCTTTATGATTAAAAAAGTATATCGTAAGACTTTTAGAGATTCACAAATAATACAATTATACTCTTTCTTAGAAGACTTGTTAATGAAAGGATGTAGTCGTTATGCATCTATAAAAAAGACACCATATAAAGTTACAGACCTTAGCGGTCAAAATGATATTGATAGAATAAAAAAATACCTCACTAAATCCGTAGGTGTTGATTTCAGTAAATTAACAGCAGACTGGTCATTTCTTGATAATTTAAGAGTAGTACGTAATCAGGTAGTTCATCACAATGGCATCATTAGGAATAATGATGTTGTAAAAGGAACTGATAAGAAGTTCAATAAAATAAAAAGCTTTAGCAAGGACCGGTTTACTCTTGAGCCATATGTAAGTTCATCTGATAGATTTCAGATAGTGTTTGATAATCCAAATTTCATCACGTCCATTCTGAAACACATAGAATCATTAATTCAAAAAATTGCTCAGTATGAAATTGACTAAAGAGCAAAAAGCAATCATAAATTCTGATGGTAACATCCGCATCAATGCAATCGCAGGTTCTGGAAAAACTACTACAGTTATAGAATACGCTGCAAGCAGACCCAAAACAGCTAAAATTCTGTATTTGGTATTCAATAAATCTGTAAAAACAGAAGCAATACACAAGTTTGAACAAAAGGGGTTATCCAATGTCAAGGTAGAGACCGCTCATTCTCTGGCACATCGTTACATAGTTAGAAAGCACAATTATAAGGTCAACCAAGGCTACAAGTCCCACGATTTAGTACCAATTTTAGATTTATTCGAAGATTCGCAACGTCACGGTGCGTACATATTAGCAAATCACATCAACAAGTTAACAGCATACTACTGTAATAGCGATGCTGAAAGAGTAAGCGATTTAAAATATTTGGAAACACTAACAGACCCAAAGGCAAAAGGTTTTGTTTCAAAGTATTTAGACACCATAGTTGAAAAAGCAGAATACTTTATTGAACGGATGGATAAAGGTGAAATAGATATTACACACGATTTCTACCTCAAAAAGTACCAACTCTCTTTTCCTAAATTAAACTATGATTATATACTATTTGATGAAGGTCAAGATGCCTCAGCAGCTATGCTCGATATTTTTATGAGCCAAGATGCAACCAAGGTAATTGTAGGCGATACACATCAACAAATCTATTCCTGGCGATATGCGGTAAACTCTTTAGAAAAAGCCGAGTTTAAAACATACAACTTATCTACCAGCTTCCGATTCAATCAAGATATAGCAGATTTAGCAAAAAGCACATTAGACCTTAAACGAAATGTAGTGGAATACAATGCGGTATCAATTCAAGGCAAGGGAAATTGTGATACAATTGAAACAAAAGCAATATTAGCACGAACGAATTTAGGTTTATTAGTCAATGCAATAGAATATGTTGTTGAAGAAAATAAAGCATCTAAAATTTACTTTGAGGGCAATATCAATTCTTACACGTATGCTGAAGATGGCGCATCGCTCTACGATGTTTTAAACCTATATCAAGAAAAAAGACATCTGATTAGAGATGTACTCATTAAGGGAATGAAGGATATTGAGGATTTAGAGGATTATATTAAGCAAACCGAAGATGTCCAACTGGGCCTAATGGTAGAGGTAGTAAAAAAATACGGCGATAAAATTCCTGCCATTATTAAGGAAATTAAAACGAAACACATCAATAGCGATAGAAAGGATGAAGCAGAAATCATCTTTTCAACCGTGCATCGTAGTAAAGGTATGGAATATGATGCGGTAAAGTTGGCAGCAGATTTTATTGATAAAGATAGAATACAGCACCTACAAGACGAATACGAAGGTTTATTAGCAGATAGAATAAATGAAGAAATAAATCTCTTATATGTAGCCATAACAAGAGTGAAGAATACATTGGTAATTCCAGAAAATTACATTCCCGTCTATTTTAAATCATCACCCAACATAAAACCTATCACCGTTCCAGTAGAAGAAAATCAACAAATTGATGAAAATTCCCCTATTGCAAAAGAGATTCAAAAAAAGTACCCAAAAGCCTTTACACCTTGGACGTTTGAACAAGACCAAATTCTAAAACAGGGACTACATGATGGTATTACTATTAAAGGGATCGCAACAACCTTAGAACGCTCTACAAAATCAATTAGAGCAAGAATGAAAGTTTTATCAATTGAATAATTTTATAATGTCAGAAAATGTTTTAAATAGAAAACAATTGTATGATTTAGTTTGGAGTAAACCAGTTACCCATATTGCCAAGGAATATGGTTTTTCTGATAATGGTATACGTAAGATTTGCAAAAAGTATAACATTCCATTACCTAAAAATGGATATTGGTCTAAAATTAAATTCAATAAAAAAGTAACTAAAACAAAACTGCCTAAGCAAGACGATAATCCCCAAATCACTTTAGAGAAGTCTAACTCTGTCGTTTCTGGTGGTAACCATATCAATTCTCAGATGGCTTTAAGGAAAAAGGAACTTAAGGAAATAGAGGAATTGAGGTTTACAGTTCCAGACCGATTATCAAAACCTCATAAATATGTTACGGCCACCAAAGAGTATCACAAACAGCTAAAAGTAGTTCAAAAGCGTGGTGGCTGGAGTAGCGATGTGGATTCATCAAATGCCTTGAATATAAATGTATCAGAAAGCTTAGTACCAAGAGCCCTTAGAATATTTGATACGTTACTAAAGATTTTTGACAAAAGAGGTTACAAGATTTCTTCAAACATTAATACGGAAGTAACAATAAAAGAGCAGACCTACTCAATACGCATCACAGAGAAATCAAAGAGAGTAAAACGAGAAGACAATCGAAGTTGGGACTCTTACGATTTTGTTCCCACGGGTAGATTATGCTTAAAAATTGATGATTACTCACCTATAAAAGAATGGGCAGATTCAAAAACTAAACAATTAGAAGAAAGAGTTCTTGATATTCTTTCTTGGTTAGAAATCAGGGCCAAAAAAGATGAGGAACAAGCAATCCAAAGCGCTCTATGGCGTAAAAAAATTGAGGAAGAAAGAGAAAGAGAAAAGCAACTACAAGCCTTAAAGGATAATGAATTGAATCGTTTTCAACAATTATTTGATACCGCATCTCGATGGCATAAATCTCAATATCTGAGAAACTACATCAATGAGTTTGAAAAATATGCACTTGATTCAAAAACGCTTGATTCCGATAAACAAGAGTGGATTAAATGGGCAAAGGAAAAAGCAGATTGGTACGACCCCTTTATAGAAAAAGAAGTCGATCTGCTAAAGGATGTTGATAGAGATACGTTAAAACCTAAAAAGAAAAACTATTGGTAGTAAATGAAACACACTAAAAGCCCCACCTTCGGCACTTACTCATTCATTCGTTCCGCGCGCTACACTCATTCAATCGCAAAAGCCTACGGTTCCGCGCAGCACCAGTAATAGTTTTATTAAGCATAGGATTTTTAAAGAAACGTAGTTCGAAACTATTGCTCGTGCTTTTTGCCTTTGCCCTCGATTTTTTTCTTTCGATTAAACAGCAGTACAAGCATTAAACATTCGGGAAGGCAGGTAATAAGGTGTTCGTCAGTTGTTCCATTTAGTTCCATAAAACATATCTGCAAGGGTATTCTGCTAATATCAATAAACAGATATGCCAACAAACATTGGTTGACAATTAAAGTTTAGTGCTATTCATCCCTTGCATATACCACAAATAGCACCACTGCGGCGACACGTCCTCGCTGGCACTATTTATTTGTTTTATTTCACACATTTCACGCCTTCCTCACCCGTAGCTACTCTATCACCCCAAACCCCAATTAGGATTTGCGCTATCGCACAAGTGTTTTTTTTGGGGTGCTACCGCTACTTAATGTTTTGCGAGCCTGCGGGTCGCTTCGGGCTACGACCTAAACCCCATAGCAGAATTTCGTTATGAGAAAGTCAAAACGCTAAGGAATCAATCTTTAAGAGACAAGAGCATAGTGATAACTACGCTTGCAGGATTTTAAAGAAGCAAAGCGATTGAGTTCGACGCGTTTTTTGACTTAAGAATAGATAGTCTGCTATGGGGTTTAGGTCTACAGGCTGTCACAGTTTTTGAGTGCACCCAAGTCGCAATATGAAATCACCGTAACCATTTTAAAAAGCTGAATTTCAAGCATTAACGAACCAATTTTAAACGACATTTAAACTACAATTAAACAGCGGATGATTACATATTGCAACCGCTCGCAAGAGCAGCTCATTACGTCAGCAATTTAAGCCAACGCAAAGCGGAAGGTTATACATCTAACATATGAATATCAATCACAAATCATCTATTTCCTCAAAATCCGCAATTCCTTAAATCACCTTTTTAAGAAAGATGATAACCTACCGCCACCGAAATAAATTGCTTCCTACAATCGTTGCCCTTGCCTTTCCCAACGCATCAAAAAACTGCGCCAGCCTTGTGTATAAACATAGCCGTGAGAGCCTTCCGCTCGAATCTAATAAACAACCGTAATATTTTCAAACAGTAGAAACCCAATTGAACAAACTCGCTACAGGCTATCACTCACAGCACCCTAGCTCATCTCGCAGTCGGCTCGCGCCTTTAAGATTACCTGCTCAACAAACTGAGTAAAACCGATATACAATCTGATTTTATATTAGATTGATATAAGTTTATGAAGTTAGTTTTTATACTTCTACTACTTCTGCATCAGGAGCATTAGTCTTTACGGAATCAATACCATTTTCCATTCCAGATGAACTTTCGTACATTTCACTTGTACCGATAACTTGGCCATTCGAAGCTTTTAAATTAAAGTAATGCTTGCCATTACTCGACTTTTTTCTATCGTAGCGGCTATCATCTTGCGAGTTTTTTCGAACAGATTCGATACCATTTTCACATCCAGCTTTTGAAGAATAACCCTCACTTGCTAAAATATTTTGACCATTCCCTGCCTTCAATCTAAAGCGGTATTCACTTTTTGCATCCTTGTAAATTTCAAATTTTGCCATTGTCTATAAATTTAATTTAAATACTAAAGATAGTGAAAGAGTGAAAAGAAGGCAAATATAGATGGCTTCCAACGCCCACCGCTATATTGCAGTAAAGCTCAAGCCCCAAGGGTTTTGAAAAAAATAGTACGCTACAAAATGGCGTACTTTTTTTAAAACCCTATCCAAGCGCACGATTTTTTCCAAAAAGCTTGACAGAAATGCCACGCCATCAGCAAAACGGCTTTCTTTTTTCTCTTTTTCTTTTAAAAAAATGTATTCATTTTCTTAGTTGAATGCAAAACACAGCAAAAGTCTGCAACCGAAACTGATAACATCTATTTGCACAGAAGTTGCCATATATTACGCAGAACTGGTATTGCTTCAGGCCAAAGCCGTACCAAGTCCGAATCAAATTTTGTTTAACCCAAAAAAATCAGAACAATGGGTAAAATAGCACAAGGAATCTTAGGTGGGCTTTCAGGTAAGGTTGGAAACGTTATCGGTGGAAGCTGGAAAGGAATTGACTACATTAGAATTAAACCTTCAAGCGTAGCCAATCCACGAACTGAAGGTCAGGTAAACCAACGAAACAGGTTTACTGTGACTTTAGAATTTTTACAGGCAATCAAGCCGTTTATCAAGCAAGGTTACAAATCGCTCGCGATTAAGAAAACCGAGTTTAACGCAGCTATGTCTTATATCTTGAACAATGCGGTAACTGGAACTGCACCTAACTTTAACGTCGATTACAATGATGCTTTAGTTAGCCGTGGAGGACTTTCAGGTGTTCTAAATGGAACAACTGATTTAACCAACCCTGGCGAAGTAACCTTCGACTGGGATGATAACTCAGCAGAAGGAAATGCCAATACGACCGATAAAGCAATGCTATTGGTTTACAATCCTGCAAAGAAAGAATCTATTTCTGTAATTGATGGTAACCTCAGAACTTCAGGAAGTCAAACCGTAGTCATCCCGACTACCTACGCTGGCGATACTGTAGAACTGTTTGCAGCCTTCATTACTGCAGATGGCAGTCAAGTATCTAACAGTACTTATTTAGGCTCTGGAACCGCTCAATAAGTCTTAGGATTGAAGTTAGGAAACCGCTCTTTGTGAGCGGTTTTTTTAAGCTCTATTCATTAAATTTTCTATCTTAGTGACCCAATAATGATAGTTTACCGTTTGTGATTATTTGCCGTGAATTATCCCTTTTCTGAATTACTTTGTATCCTATTTGTTGCCTAAATTCTCGTATCTCAATAATATCAACAATAGTTACATATTGTATCGGGAAGTAAGTGAGGCAGCATACCTTTTAAAAAAATGAGCAGTCGAATTTATGCTGAAAGGAACCGAAGCATCACAAACACACTTTATTTAAAAAAATTCAACCAATACGGAATGTCCATTAACCGGGTTTACCATATATTTCATTGAATTTGTGTCTCATTTCAATATTTCCGAGCATGACTATTTCAGCTTCAAGGGGAAGTATGGTATCTGCCGATAACAAAGTCACCACTTTAGAGTTTTCCTTTACGGCAATGACCGACAAGCCAGTTTTAGCACCAATGCCAGATTCCCCTAACGATTTGCCTGCTAAAAAAGGAGGTGTGGGAGTACTAAATAACTTAATGCCTTCGCCAAGTATATTTAGTTTTTGATTTTTGGAAATGGACAATACTGCTTCAGAACCTAGAGTTGCATTACTCAATACAAAATTAGCGCCAGCCCTATGTATAATATCAATGTTTCGAGCTTCCGATATTCGGCTTACAATTCGCACTTCTTTGTTCAATTTACGGCAATACGATGCGAGATGGATATTCATAGCATCCTCATGGGTGGAAAGTAATATAGAAGGTGCTTCCAGAATTCCAGCCTCTTTAAGCAGTTCGTAATCGGAAGCCTTTCCAGTAAAAACTTTGTTGCAATAGGGTTTTACTTTTTTACATACATCTGGATCTTTATCAATTAAATTGACCAAAACTCCGTTTTTGTGTAAAGATCTTGCTGCGGACAATCCTACGCGTCCCCCTCCAATGAGCAGTACCGGGTTAGGGTTTACAAGATAATTTTCAAAAAGTTCATCAATGCTTTGGAGCTGTTCTTTGTTTCCTATTATGACCAATACACTATCGTCGGACAGTTTTTCATTTCCCGTTATCGGTTTCAATCTGCCTCGTTCCCATATCCCTACGATGCTGACTCCAAACTTCTGTCTTAATCTCGTTTCACGGATAGTTTTAGAAACCAAAGAGGTATGGTTAATAGGAAGTTCGGCAATTAATAAATCTTCATACTTACCAATAGGCTGCGATTTTGCATGTTGAGCATTTATCCTGTTGGCTAGTTGTTCTCCTAGCCATCTTTTAACTGGTAGTACGTGATTGGCCCCACTTAACTCCTGGACATCTACAGATTCATCGTCTGTAGCAATGGCAACAATGGGAATATCTGGAGCAATATTGCGTATAGTAAGAATAATTTTTGTGTTTTCAACATCATCCCTATTTACCAAAACTAATTTTGCATCCTGAAGATTAGCATGGATAAAAGTTATCTCGTTATCCAATTCCCCAAATAAAACAGGAAGGTTTGTATCATACTTTTCAATAGCTTCTTTCAAATCATTTTGAATAATAAAGAAAGGTGTGTTCTCTTGCTTTAATCTTTTTACTAAATCCCTCGCTATAATATCGTACGAACATATTAATATGTGATTTTTTGTCTTGGGAGGGACTTCTCGGGGAACCCTGTTTTTTCTTTTCGATTCTAAAAGTGGTACGTAAAAATGCCTTATAAAAGCAAAAGGTAACAAGATCAATAACATAAAGATGCCCGAAAGCAATACTACAATACTGAAAAAACGACCAATATCAGATTCAAAAGTTATATCACCAAAACCCAAAGTGCTCATAACTGTCAGCGTCCAATAAAATCCCGTAACCCAAGAGTGATATTGCCCTTCTAGCTCCATTATGTAATGAAAAAGAATAGAGTAAACTATGATAACAATTGCCAAAACTGCCAAGTATTTAAAAAGTATCTTGGAGTTTCTCTTAAAATCCCTATCACTCAAATAATATGCTAACTGACTGCCGACAAATTTCATAATCTATATTTTTAAAATAGGGTTACTAATTTCATCATTTTAAACACTTTACAAATACAAATTACACCAATTTTCTTAATTCAAAAAGTAGATTTCAAATATGCCTTTTGAAAATCAAAGAGTCTGTTCAATTAGCGAACACCAAAAGGGTTTTCAATGCTGTCAGCTGGTTCAGTAAACCACTTAGGGCCTTCTTTTGTAATATAAACATGATCTTCTAAACGAACTCCAAATTTTTCTGGCACAACAATCATAGGTTCAATGCTAAATGTCATTCCTGTCTGTATTTTAATAGCATTACCTTTCAATATATATGGATGTTCGTGTATTTCAAGACCTATACCATGACCAGTTCGGTGCGGTAATCCTGGTAGATTGTAATCAGGGCCGAGTCTGTTTTTTTCTAATTGTACGCGAACTTGATCGTCAATGTGTCCGCAAGACTTTCCAAGCTGTGCGGCACCAAAAGCAGCTAATTGAGCGTCTTTTTCAATAGCCCAAATTTTCTTTTCCTCATCGGTAGCTTTTCCGTAACTATATGTTCTGGTTATATCTGAAATATATCCTTTATACTGCGTACCCGTATCTACCAAAACAATATCATTTTCTTCCAACGATTTTGGTGATTTTACGCCGTGAGGAAAACTGGAATCTTTGCCAAATAGAACTATACAAAAGTAAGAACCACTTGTTATACCCAGTTTTTGATGCGCTTTATGGATAAAGTTTTCTACTTCGGCAGTAGTAATCCCCGGTTTTAATATTTTGGCCGTTGCCTTATGCACCTGCATCGTTAAACTCATAGCGTATTGAATGTGTGCAATTTCAGCTTCACTTTTAAGCATTCTTATATCCTTGATCAATTCTTCCGCACTACTGATTTGAAATTTTTTATGTTCTTGAAAACGAGAAACTAAGTTAAACGGGGTAGAATCATCTATAGCCAAACGTGTCCCTTCATCTACAACTTCAGAAATTTTCTGAATTGGCGATTCGTGTTCCAACCAAGGTATAAGTTCGCCATCAATTCCTATAAAATCATTAAAAGTGCCTATTTCAAATTCAGGAACTACATAATGTAGGCTTCCATCGGCAAAAAGAAGTGCGCCAACTAAACGCTCTGAGGCATTCCATTGGGTATTGGTAAAGTAATATAAATTGGTGCCGGCATTGATGTATAATGCATCCAACCCTTTTACTTTTAAGGCGGCACAGGCTTTGTCAAGTCTATCTTGAAATTCTTTATCAGTGATGGGAGTCGGCTTCTCGGTTGGGGCGCTTAACTTAGAAAGTTCTTCTTCTGGTGTGCTACCACCGATACCGTATGCTCTATTGCTATTCATGCTAATTATTATTTTTTTAATGTGAAATTTAAGATACAATAAAAATTGAAACAGTTTAGCAGTTTGCTATGCATTGTATTTTATACCCCCAGAATGTTATGCTAATTCTAGACAATAAAATCTTAAAATCAAAACGTGAAGATTATGTAGTAAACAATAATAAGCAACAATATTAGTAGCCCAAAAGCAAGAAACTGAAGAGACCGTTGGACGCTCTTAAATTTTATAGCCGCAATTTTTGAAATCACGAAAATTTGTTGCCCCAATTGATCAAATAACTCTTCTTCGTCAAGGCTTACTTTATAGAACTTTTTTGAGAATTCTTTAATAGATCCAAACTTAGAAATAACGTCTCGGAAGAAAAATATGTTTTTATCGTATTTGGCTTCAATTCTCGGTATAAAGCAACGAATGCTAAAATAAATAGAGGCCACGGTACAGCAAAACCACAAACCTAGAAGAATGTATAATACTATTTGCACAGACTCTACTGCTAATAAAACATTGAGGCTTTGATAGATAAAATTCAATAATATTCCGTAGAATGAAAGGATAAGTCCAGCTTTTATTTCGGAAGCTTTTATTAGGCTAAACACATAATTGATACTCCCCCAATAATGATCTACCAATTCTTCGGTGTGCGAGGGCTTTTTTATTTGTGCCTCTATTTCCTGTCTCTTTTTTTCTGGATTGTTTGTTTCCATTTCATTCATTTTAAACTGGTTAATCAAATTTTCTTATATTCAACCTGTAAAATCTATACTACTCAAGTACTTGATAAATGGTCATTGATTTTGCTTTATTCTTCAAAGTGATATCACCTATTTTTTTACATTTAAAGGATTCTTTCACTTTATCGTAGCAATCTTCACTAATGACAATCTGGTTTTCTTCAGCTGCATCTTGAAGTCTTGCAGCAGTGTTTACCGTATCTCCTATAACAGTATAATCCAACCGTTTTAAACTCTCTGAACCAATATTCCCCGAAATCATCTCACCACTTTTTATCCCGATGGATACCTTGGGCTTAAATTGTAGCTTTCTGCCAAAAGCAGGTAAGCTGTTTATTTTTGCGCAGACAGCCAAAGCGGCATCTATAGATCTATCTAAGTGATATTCGCCTGTAAAAACTGCCATAATCGCATCGCCAATAAATTTATCGATATAGCCTTTTTGTTCCATAATTTCTTTTACCATGACATCGAAATATGAATTGATCATCGTAACAACTGTATCTGCCGAGGCGGTTTCACTAATGGCTGTAAAACCACAAATATCCACGAACATAACAGACGCTTCAATGGTTTCGTTGGCCATAATGGTAGATTCAAATTCCTTTTTGCCCATAAAATTGAGTACGTTTTCGTCCACGTACATTTTTAGAATGTTGTTTTCCTTTACAGCTTGAAGGGTTTCTTTTAAAAGCTTGGCATGCTTTAGGGTTTTTTCCATAGTGAGTGTGAGGTCCTCAAAATTGATGGGTTTGGTTATAAAATCAAACGCACCCCGGTTCATAGCAGTACGGATGTTTTCCATATCGCCGTATGCTGAAACAATCACCGATTTTATAAGCGGACTCAGTTCGTTAAGTTTGCTCAAAAGCGTAAGGCCGTCCATTTCGGGCATGTTGATGTCGCTCAAAACAATATCCATTTCAGGTATGGTATCTAGTTTTTCTAGAGCTACTCTTCCGTTTTCGGCAAAATAAAACTCATATTCTCCCCCGCGAATCTGTTTTCGGAACTTTTGCTTTATAAGCATTTCCAAATCTGCCTCGTCATCTACTACTAATATCTTTGCCATGATTTTTAGAATTAAAGTTTATCCTTTTTAATAACTTTCTTTCAATTAATAAGCGTCCCAATTTCCTTTCGCAACGATTCAAAATCGATTGGTTTGGTAAAAAATTCCTTTGCACCAGAATCCATAGCCTTGGTATAGTTTTCGGTGTCACCATAGGCTGAAATCATAGATACATTAATGTCTGGAAATTTCTTTTTAATATGCTCCAATAATACCAAACCGGTCATTCCTGGCATATTGATATCTGAAAACACATACACTACTTCTGGCGGATCTTGGTTTTGTAAAATATCCAAAGCTTCTTGACCCGAAAATGCAAATGTTAATTCCAGTTTCTTGTTTCTAATCTCTTTTCTAAATTTTTGACGGAATAAGGTTTCCACATCTTGTTCGTCATCTACTATTAATATTTTCATGTCCCTATATATTTAGATTGGTAAATTAATTATGAATTTTGTGAATGAATCGGCTCCCTTTTTAGATTCGATTTTTAAGCTGCCACCATGAGCTTTTATAATATCGTTCGTGATAGAAAGCCCTAACCCTGTACCTTCAGTACCTCTTTTGGTTGTAAAGAATGGCATTAATATTTTATCTTGAAGTTCTTCCGGAATACCAAACCCGTTGTCTTCAATTTCTATAATTACAGCACTATTTTTTTCAAAACTTTTGATGGTCAATTTAGGTTTATAAGTATCTTCATTACCTTCTTTTTTAAGTCGTTCGTACATAGCATCAAAAGCATTGTTACAAAGGTTAAGAATAACACGACTGATGTCTTCTATAATAACCGGCACAGCATGAATGGAATTATCCAACTGAAAATCCAAAGAGACATTCATTGGTTTTTTTCCTGCACGCATACCGTGAAACGCAAGGTTGACGTATTCTTTGAGCATGTCATTTATATGTGAGGCTTCCTTAATACCATTGCCTCCCCGGCTATGCAGCAACATCGATTTAACGATACTGTCAGCCCGTGAGCCATGTTCGTGAATCTTTTTTTGGTTGGCCACAATATCTTCTAGAATAAATTTAATTTCTTCCTTTTCAGGGCTACTAGCTAATTTTTCAAGTTCTTCTTTCACCTCATCAATGAGTTCTAAATTCAATTCAGAAAAATTATTGACAAAGTTTAGGGGGTTTTTAATTTCGTGCGCAATTCCTGCAGAAAGTTGCCCCAATGAGGCCAGTTTTTCTTGCTGAATTAATTGTTCTTGCGCTGACTCTAATTCCTTTAATGCTATTTGAAGCTTCTCATATGCTTCAGCATTTTGCATAGCAACACCAACATTGGCGGCTATCGTTTTCAATAACCGTAGGTCGTATTCATTAAAACGATTCTGTTTTTCTGTACTTTGAACACTAATAACACCCGTTGCAGTATCGCCCACGACAATGGGAACCCCGAGATAGGATTGTACCCATTTTCCTTTTTTTTCAGCCTTGATTTCCTCATAAGCCCGTTCCATATCTTCATTGATGAGCAACGGCTCTTTATTGATGATGATTTTTTCTGTGATTCCGTTACCAAACTTCCTCGAATTCGCATCATCTTCACCATACATATATGGAAAATGAAGCATATTGGCTTTCCGGTCGTGTATGGCCAAATACACAATGTCTGCATTAAAAGTTTGAAGCATTTGATCACCAATCAATTTAATAAGCGATTTAAGGTCAAGTTGTGAAACTAAGGCATGGCTTATTTTGTTTACGGTATGTAATTCGGTGGCACGTTGTTTTGTTTCTTCTAAAAGACGAGTGGTTTCGTTAAATAAACGAGCATTCTCCAAGGCTACGGTCATACTGTTCGCCAACGTGCTCAGCAATCTAATGTCAGATTCTGAAAAGGCATTTTCACTTTCTACATTCTGTAAACTCACATATCCTCTCACTTCCTTCCCTGCTATCATGGGAACGTACAGAGCAGATTTGGTAAATTGGGTACCCGGGACAACGGTAGGGACTTCTCCTGTAATTTTTGTCCACATTTCGTCTACATTTTCATGTAAGTAAATTGAATTTTTAGATGTGATTATTTTTTTTCTAAGTGTATCAATGGGACGTGGTTTTAACGAAAACCGCTGACCGTCTTCAAAAATATAATTGAATTCTTCTAGACTATCTTCATGATTAAAGGTTGAAATAGCAACTACTTGGGCATCAAATAGAGACCGTATTCGCTCGCCTACCAGTTCGTAAATGCCTTGCATATCCATTTCGGCAACCAAACCTTGTTGCACACTATTTATTACTGAAAGTTCAGCATTTCGTTGTTCAGCTTCATTAAAAAGCCTAGCATTTTCCAAAGCGACGCTCATACTATTGGCCAAGGTGCTTAAAAGCCGGACGTCGGAATCACTGAATGCATTTTCGCGGTCAAGGTTTTGAATGCTTAAGCATCCTTTTACTTCTGTACCAACACTCAATGGGACAAACAGCATGGCTTTGGGCAAACGCGTGCCAGGTACCGCAACGTGTTTTTCGCCAGTGATTTCGCGTATTTTATTATCGGCATCTTCATTTACAAGTAATAGGGTCTTGTTTTTTATGATCCAATATCGAATTTGATTAAGTGGTCTAGGTTCAGGATACAAGCGTTCGCCATCTTCAAACAGATAATGAAAATGCTCCATACCGGTTTCTTGGTTAAAAGAGTATATTCCCGTGACTTGCGCATCGAAAAGATCCCGTAGGCGAGTCCCTACTAAATCGTAAATTCCCTGAAGGTCCATCTGCGCCACCAACCCTTGTTGTACGCTGTTAATAACAGCAAGTTCGGCGTTTCGCTGTTCGGCTTCGTTAAAGAGTCTAGCATTTTCCAAACCTACGCTCATACTATTGGCTATGGTTTCCAATAACTTAATATCATTCCTTGAAAAGGCTTTTTCACGATCTAAATTCTGAATACTTACATAACCCGACACATCATTTCTAACAACCATAGGCACAAATAAAATTGATTTTGGCAATCGGGTACCCGGAACGGCTTTCGCTGGCTTTCCAGAAATTTCAGCAACTTTTTCAGATAACTTTTCATCTATTAAAATAAGTTCTTTTTTAGCGATTAAAAGTTTTCTAACTGCATCTAATTTTCTAGGTTTCGGACTGATTAACTCCCCATCTTCATATAAAAAATTAAATATCTCAATTTGTTTTTCATGATCGATAGTATATATACCAACAACCTGAGCATCAAATAAATCCCTTATTTTATCTCCAACCATATTGTAAATTCCTTGCATACCAACTTCTTTGTTAATGGCTTCTTGTATGCTGTTCAATAGGGATAATTCGGCTTCACGCTGTTTTAGTTGATGCGTGAGGCTCTCCAAATTGGGCTTTGCTTCTATTTTTTTACTTAGTCGATCCATATAAAACGATTAAAAGTTTTTATGTTTTTTTGATGCAGGTAACGATACTTTAAATGTTGTGCCTTTTCCCTCTTCCGTTTTAACGGTAATTCTACCTCCATGGGCCTTTACAATATCATAGCTCATACTTAGCCCCAGGCCGGTTCCTTGCCCAGTGGGTTTTGTAGTAAAAAAAGGCTGAAATATTTTATCTACGACCTCTTTGGGTATACCGTTGCCGTTGTCTTTTATTGAAATATTCACTCTCTCCTTTAACCTTTTAGTGCCAATTGAAACCGTAGGCTGATAATCATTTTCTGTTGTTGAGTTTTTTCTTTCGTTAAAAGCACTTCGACTGCGCTCAACACAGGCATAAAAAGCATTTGTAATTAAATTTAAAATTACACGCCCCATATCTTGTGGAATCACCTGCACAAGACCAATGTTTTCATCAAAATTGGTTTCTAGGTTTGCGTTGAAATTTTTATCCTTTGCCCGTAAGCCGTGATAGGCTAAACGCAGGTATTCGTCTGCCAATTTGTTTATATCTGTTGGTTCTTTTTCGGCAGTGCTTGTTCTGCTATGTTGCAACATTCCTTTTACAATGGTATCGGCACGTTTGCCGTGGTGATTTATTTTCTCAAGGTTTTGTTTTATATCGTTTACAATAAGCTTTACCTCTTCTAGGTTACCTTTTGCCAATTCCTCATTCATTTCTTCTAGTAGCTCGTTACTTACTTCAGAAAAATTATTGACAAAATTCAAAGGGTTTTGTATTTCGTGAGCAATCCCCGCTGTGAGCTCTCCAAGACTTGCCATTTTTTCAGATTGAATAAGTTGTGCTTGAGTTGCTTTAAGGTCGTTTAAAGAGTTTTTTAGTTTTTGGTTTGCCTCTTCTAATGCATTTTGTTTTTGGGCTAGTTCTAAATTAAGGTTAGCCAAAGCTTTTCTTTTTTTCCGAATATTGTTAATGGTGAAATACATTCCAAAAAGTATAACGGCTAAAAGTATCGCAATGCCTATGTACAGAAATTGTATTTTTCGTTGACGGCTTATAGTCGCCACCTGCTCTTCTATGGTTTCATCTTTTTTAGCAGTTTCGTATTTTATTTGAAGTTCAGACTCCAACTGCTGTATGGTCTGCTCCATATTCCTGAAACGTGCGCTAGAAAATAACCGTTCATATTCTAATGCTTTTTCAAATTGACCTAGAGCTGCGTAACTATCTGAAGCGTGCATATAGTTTTCAAAAAGGTTACGGGTGTTACCTGTACTTTTCATGATGTTGATGGCTTCTAATGTATACGGTAAAGATGCTTTATAATTCTCTTGTAAACGGTACACGTGGCCTATGTTCGCCAAGGCCGGAATTATGCCTCTGGTATTTTTATTTTCCTTGGCTATTTGGTAGCCTTTTTGGTATTCGGCAATAGCATCATCGTACCGCTCCATATATTTATAAATATTACCTCGTGTATTGTAATTTGGGGTAATGTCCCTTTCCTTTTTGCCCGCGCCTTTTAGCACTGAAATTGCTTTATTGATTTCTTCAAGTGCTTTATCATATTGTCCCAATATCAATAGATTATCAGCTTTATAGCGATAACTAATGGCTAATTCTTCAGGTACGTTCAGTTCTTTTTGAATATCAATCGCTTTTTGGCAGTAATCTGCACCTTCTTGATATTTTTCCTGATAATATAATAGATCGCACAAACGGGTATAGCTTTTGGCAATACCATTACGGTCATTTGTTTTCTCAAATAATTTAAGAGCTTTAAAGTCTTGCTCCATTGCCTTGCTATACTCACCCATCTGTTTGAAGGCATCTTCCATTTCAAGATAAGTCTCTGCCTGTAGCTTATTTAAATTTAGTTTGGCATAGAGCACATTCGCTTCTTTTAAATAATACAGTGTAGAGTCGTTAGTAAGGTTTGTTTTGTGCCAACTGGCTAGGTTACGGTAGGAGGCCGCCAATTGCTTTGTGTTATTTTCCTTTTTTGAAAGCCGAACCGCTAAGTGGGCATTTTTATAAACGGAAGCAGAATCCTGTATGTGTGATTCTAAACTATTGGTAACACCAATAACCAACGTATCTAAATTACTTTGGTTTTGACCAAAACCAATCCAGAAAGAAAATAAAAGTGATATGGTTAACAGTACCGTTTTCAATGTATTAATTTGATTGTTAGTTAATTATAAATATAGTTAATCTTTTAATAGGTACCCATGAAAACCTATGCTTACTTTTCGGTTTAAAATGTGCTCGATTAGTACTTTTTATGGGTTGATCAATTCTTATACTTTTTCGTATTAATCGGGATTACCAGGCTAAATTCTGTTCCTATTCCTTCTTGTGTTTCTACTATTAAATCCCCTCCATGTGCTTTTACAATATCGTAGCTTAAGCTCAATCCCAACCCTGTACCCTGCCCTGTTGGTTTAGTGGTAAAAAAGGGTTGAAATATTTTATCCACAACGTGTTTGGGCATACCAATGCCGTTGTCTTTTACCGATATACTTACTTTATCTTTTAGTTTTCTGGTACTGATTGAAACTATAGGTTCGTAATCCAAATCTACACACTCCTTTACCGAAGCTTCGGAAACTGCGTAAAAGGCATTGGTAATTACATTTAAAATAACGCGGCCTATATCTTGTGGGACGATTTCTATTTTTCCGATAGAAGTATCATAATCAGTTTTTATTGTTGCATTAAAATTTTTGTCTTTGGCTCTTAGGCCATGATAGGCCAACCGTATGTACTCATCTGCCAAAACATTGATGTCTGTAGGTGTTTTTTCACCTGTATTACTTCGGCTATGTTGCAGCATACCTTTCACTATGCCATCGGCGCGTTTGCCGTGATGGTTTATTTTTTCAAGGTTCTGAATCACATCTTTGGCTATAAAGTTTACTTCTTCCGTATCGCCTTTTGCCAATTCATCAAGCATTTCTTGTAATAGCTCTTTACTTACTTCAGAAAAATTATTGACGAAGTTTAACGGATTCTGAATCTCATGTGCAATACCTGCCGTGAGTTCTCCTAAACTTGCCATCTTTTCCGATTGAATCAATTGCGATTGCGTAGCTTTTAGTTCTATCAGTGTTTTTTCTAAGGTCTCTTTTTCCTTTCTCAAGTTTTCGGCCTGCTCTTCTGCTTTTGCTATATCCATAAAGCGACGGTACGCGAGGTCAAATACGTTTCTAAATCGCTTTAGTATTTCTAATTGCTCTTGCGTAATGGAATTATAGGTAGAAATACCTAAATGTCCCTCCCCTATAGAATACAGATAAAAACATACCGAACGAGCTTTTAATAACTTTTCATCAAAACTTGAAATAGTCGTTTTTCGCCAGTCCATCCAATCTTCAAAATCTTTCCCTATTATTTCTTTTTGGTATAAAGCATCATGAGAGGCGTCCAACTCATCATACAGGTTTTGTATAATGGGCGAGGTTTCATAGCGTGATTCTTTAAATATTTCGGCACTGCCTTCCGTATAGACACAAATAAGATATAGCTCGTTTTCGCCAAGGTTTATCACTACTTGTGCATTGCGGGTATTGGTAAACCCCAAAAGAAGCAGTTCGTTATATAATGATTCTGCCACTTTAATAAGCTCATCAGATGTACGGATGGTCAATGCCACGGCGCGCATTCGTTCTAAGGCAGCCTCTATTTCCAGTTCCTTGTTTTGGGTTTCAACAGCCTTTCTTTTTTTCTCTAGCTCTTCAATGGTTTCTTCTAACAGGATGGCAGTGGTACGCTTTACCTTTTCGGTACGTTCCAGTTTAAATTCTGAAATAGTCAAGTCACGGTCCGTATCTTTGGCCGCTTTAATTAGAGTGCTCTTATCTGCTTCGGAAAGATGTCCCGACTGCTCTATAAAATCCAGTATTTTTTGAAGATGCTGGTTCATTCTTTTTCTTTTAAAGCTACCCAACAACAGGCACCAGAATGATATTCCTGCTTTCCTCCTGGGGCTCTACCATATTCTCCATACGTGAAAAAACCTGCCATCGGGACATTCCACAAGTCGGCCAACCCTTCATTTTCAACCGAAACCAATGGTCCTAAAACCGGTGGCCTACCGGCGCAAGAAAAAATAAGCAACGCATCGGCATCGGTTACTTTTTCATCTTTAAGTTTACTCGCTCGATCGATGATTTCTTCAGCAATATCTAAATCTGGCGGCATGGTAAACCATAACTCCGTTCCTTCTTTTATTTCCGTATCCATGACAAGTGCTTGCTCTGTTTGATCAACGCGCAACGGACTCCGTAAGGCATTTTCGCCCGAAGCCCTTTTTACAATAAATGGGTAGTAGATGGATAAATCTTTAAACATATCGAAATTTTCATCTCCCAGTCTTTCGGTCTCACCAAGGTATTTATAATACATTTCGACGGCAGGTTTGTCATCAACGGTATAGAGCAGGTTGCCTTTGCTCTTGGTTACTTTTCTAGATATCCCCATCGGTTTCCATCCAGTGATGGCCATTCCACTAAGTGAAACCCTGTCAGCATTGAGAACAAGTGCTGCCATACCCAAATCAGTTTCTTCGCTATTGGTAAATATGAAAGAACCTGAAAATGTCCAGTCGTCACCGGCCATACCACCAAAGTATATTCGATCGGGGCCAAAAGCTTCGTTAATGTTCTTAATAAAGGGCTCCCCATCAAAATATTCACCCTCAACAGTCATCCCTGTGCTATAAAGGATAAAGGATGGATTACTGAAATGGCCTAAGGCATCTTCTGCTAGTTTTGAAACAGTTTTCTCCACGTTACTATCCCGGATGTTTTCATAAAAGATTTTGTAATGCTCTTTTGATAAGTCTAAAAGCAACATAGCAATTTCTCCCTCGGTTTGATGGCCATTGGTAAACTCACCGCAAGAAGTTGCACCAAATACATCAATATTTTTTGAATCCAATAATTGGCAAATCGCTTTTCTATCCTGCTTAATAGAGATGAAAATGATGGCCAAGGTTGGTTTAAATGTTTCATCAATTACTTGTTCCAAAGATTTTTGGATATCAGCGACAGATGTACCGTGAATTGATTTAGCTTTCATATTAATTTTTCTTTTAATGCCACCACGCAGCAAGCATTGTTATGGAATTCATTTTTCCCAAGTTTTGATTTTCCATATTCACCGTAGGTAAAAAAGCCAACCAGGGGCGCATTCCAAACTTGTTGTACTTGCTCTATTTCTTCTTTCATTAAAACCCCAAATGATAAATGTCTGCTCACGCAAGAAAACATGATTAAGGCATCGGCTTGTTGCTGTGCGTCGTCTTTAATACTCTCACATTCTGCAACAACAGTTTCAATGGAATCAAAATCTGGTGGTAACGAAAATTTTATTTTTGATCCTTGCGGTACACTTCCTGTACAAATTAGCGAACGGTCTTCTCTATTGGCAAACCTTGTTGCCCGTATAACAGAATCTCCATTTTCTCGTTCCAGTTGCAACGGATAATACCAGGAGTTTAAAAATGTTACAATTTCCTTATCTTCATCGTGCTTTACATCAACACCAAGGTATTTCATTAACATATCCAAAGCTGGTTTATCGTCTATGGTATATACAATATTCCCTTTGCTTTTAGTGACTGTTTTTGCAGTACCAATGGCTTTCCAACCACACGAGGCGATGCCTCTAACGTCTATTTTATCTTCATCAATAATGAGTGCTATCAAGGCATTGTCCCTACTCTTTCCATTGGTAAAAACAAGTGGTTTTTCGGCAACCAAATCGTCCCCAGCCATCCCTCCAAATATTGTCACTTCTCTATCTGTTTGCGAGCCAGATTTTGCAAACCCTTCTGAAACTCCCTCTATAATTTGATCGCCATCTAAAAACACGCCCCCTGTTGCTATTATTAAAGCGGGGTTAGTAAAAGTTTCGGTTGCTATTACACCTAGTTTTTTTGCTGTCTTGAAAGTATCCTCCCTAGTTGTTTCCAGAAATTCCAGTTTAAAATACGCTGGATTTATATCGAGTAGCAACACCACTACACTGCCCTCTTCTATGTCACCATCTATAAATTCGCCAGAGGTAGTGGCCCCGAAAATGGCAATTCCTTTTGTATCAAAAATAGCACAGACCGCCTCCCTATCTTGTTGTATAGAAAGAAACACAATCGCCAACGTTGGTGTAAAACCATCGGAAGTTACCGCATCAATTTCCTTGATTATGGCTTCGGTTGAAGTTGCTTTTATTGATTTTGATCTCATTTTTATATAATACTCCTGTTTCCGGTCTATACCGGGTGTTATTAAAAATACTATTGGGGAAAACGTGTTTGAGGAGCTTGTTAAAGTTAGTTAATTAAGTAATAGCTTGTTACTCCCTTTGGACAAAGTGGGATAAAATCTTTCCGAAGGGGGCGAAATGCTTACCGAAGCAAACCAATACACTTGTCCTTTTCCGCTGCTTCCCCTTCCCAGTTTTTAGCTGAAACAGTAGCATACACCCAAATAAAAAGAGTGAAGAAATACATAAAAGGAAAATACAATAACCCCACACGAATCGATATTAAAAACCGGGTTATCTAGTGGTTTTCTTCGACTTTACCCCTAGTTTCCTTCGACTTTTATACGTAAAATGGGGGCTCATGTCGAACAAAAGTCGAAGAACACTCGAAGAAAACTGGGATAAAACCCAAAGGAAGCTTGGTTGTGGTGTGTGTAAAAACTGGGGGAAATATTATTTTAAGCTTAATAATTTATATGTTCATTTTTTCCAAATCCAATGTTAGGTAAGCCTTGCCTACTTACCAATAGATAAATTCTTGTTTTAAAATTTCTGGTTTTGGCCTATCGAAACGGTATCGTAAAATTTGAAATGAGTGTGCCGTTAAGAATTTTAGGCTGTTTGAGCATTCCTAAGCGTTCACCCGAGCAAAATTAGAAAAGCGAGTTCCTAAAATTTAGGCACCGAATGATGAATTTAGATACCGTTTCGTAAGCCTAGATTTTTTGGCTTGTTTTATCCTGAACTTGTCGAAGGGTCTTTCATCAATGGAAAAAAGTAATATATAAATCATGTAGCTTAAACAACAAAAATCACCCTACCCATTTGCAAATTAGGACCATACCTATTATATCAGCCGTTACCCTTTATATAATCTAACTAACTTAACCGTATGGGAACACTACAAAATGGCCTCATGGGAGGCTTCTCTGGGAAAGTAGGTCCGGTCGTGGGCGCTACTTGGCGAAACAAGAACATTATACGCTCGGCACCGCAACTTTCTAACAAACCACGAAGCCAAGCACAATTGAGCAACCAAAGTAACTTTGGGCTGGTAAGTACCTTTTTGGTAAAGTACCGCTCATTTATCAACGCCTATTTTATACCCGATGCAGACTGCAAAGCGGCTTATGGCAGTGCGATGTCCTACCATAGGAAGCACGCTAACATACAACAAGACGGACTGTATTACATGAACTATCCCAAAGTACTCATAAGCAAAGGCACGTTACCTGGGGTGTTGGGCATAACGCTTACATCTTTACCCAATAATGGTTTACAACTCACTTGGGAGGATAACAGCGAACAAACCCTCGCTGCCCCAAACGATTTACTCACCGTAGCCACATACGCCCCAGCGTTACATACCTTTTATTTTTTTGGAGCCTGTGCCGAACGTCAAGATACCACCGTACAACTTACGATACCCGCTGGTTTTACCGAACAAAACCTACAGCTTTGGGCGACCTTTACCGACCAAGCAGCACACCCTACCGCAGCGACAAGTTGTTATGTTGGGGAAGTGAATGGGGTAAGGAATTGAAATATTTGGGTATATTTGGGAGAAGTTACCTCACCTGTTATAAAATATAAATACAATTGCGTTTATACGCATCTTGTGCTTAATTTAAAGAAACCGATGATAAACATGAAAATCATACTGAAAATCTCAATATTGCTATTGATAACCTGTTGCTCATTGAACAAAGTTATGGGACAAGAAGAGTCTTCATACAAAATGACTTTGGTTAAGGTCATTGATGAAGAACAGGAAAACGCGGTCACGGTTATTCTTAAAGTTTCACCAACAATTGAGGATTTTAAGTTGATAATTAGTGGACGGGCAGAATATTCATTCGGACGAAAAAGTATCAAAACTGATATACAGAAAGATCCGAACATTCAAATAATAGTTTACGGAGACGACTTTGCTACAAAAAATCCCAAACTATCGAATCTATTAAATGAAGATTTCGAAATGGGAGACGAAGATTTCCTTTTAGTGTTTAAGATTTTTAATATCAAAGGGAAAAATTTAGCAGAAAGTTATTTTAAGTATGGACTATGGGAGAGTAACAACTCTGAGATAAGAAATGAACAGACATTTTTCTTCAATAAAAAGAAAATAATAAAAAACTAAGCACAACATCGGCTATAGCAAATGCGGGCTGACTGCTTAAAAATGAAGATATTGCAACTAAACAACATTCGGTCTGGCGGATAAAAATCCGGCTTCAAAATCCCGCACTTGCCATAGCCAGAACCGTTAGGTACAATTAAAAAAAAAAGCAAATGAAAAAGTTAATCTTACTGCTATTATTTATTTCAATAACAATATCATATTCTCAAAACAAAAAAACAGAACGAATACTAGAAGAAGGAAAATTGCTTTTTAGGTTAGAAAAAGGTTCTTGGCACGGAACAGATGATATGCTTTCAAGATTTAAAGCGAAAAAGGATTCAATTGGCGGATATTTATCTTACCAAACAGAAAGCAATCTGATAAATACAATCTTTTTTAGCAAATTTGATTCGGAAAAAATTTTGGTGCGTTATACTTTTGATAGTTTACCAAAAGTAAAGCCTATTAAAATCGATACTATAAATAATGTTGCCTCTGAATTAGAGAAAAGTTTGATTTTGATAAGACAAGATGCAAGAAGCAGAACGATATCGAATAAAGATGGATTTTTTACATTTTATGAAAATACAGCATTAAACTTTATTCCGGTAATTAATGGAAGAGGACGGAATGTATTTATATTGACAGGACCACAAGTTGGTGGTGTTGTATTGATTGGTAATGATTACAAATTAAGTTATGACAAAAATAACAGGTTTGATGAAAAAATGAAGATTCATAATACGATATTACAGTTTCAGTATAATTCTGGCAATAAAGAAAATCCTACTGTTGAAACAATTCATTCACACGTAGTAACGGAGTACATCTCTTCAACCGATATATGTACTTTACTTTTATATAAAGATTATGTGGAATGGAATCAACATATCGTAATTAGCAAAAAGAAAGTTTCGATCTTTAATTTAGAAAAGGAATCCTTATTTACGATGAAAAGAAAAGCTTGGGAAAAGATAGCGGAACATCAGAATAAGAAAAATTAAAATTAGAGTTTTATAAAACTAAATAGTGGTTGCCCTTTTTCAATACAACTATTGTTAAAGAATACGGATATATAAGATTACTCAAAACCAAAAAAAATTGAACAAAATATTATTAGTAGTACTTCTAGTTTTCTCAAATACTTATGGACAAATACAGAAAAAATTCTTTGTAGAAGACGTAAAAAGTATTGAATATGTGACTGTGAATTTCTGTGTAAATAATGAAGCTAAAATTAGCAAAGTAATGGTTGTTGAAGACAAAACTACATATGAAAATGAATATTATATTGAACAACTTCGACAATATCTTCTTGAAGTTGAATATTATCCAGACAGTAAATTAAAAAACAACTGTTATGATTCGACTTTTGAATTTATAAATTCCACTTACGAAAAAAAGAGTTTGGATAAAGACGAATGTAAAGCCTGTGAAGAATTTAAAACTGGACGTTATGAGTACAGGCACGTATTATACAAAGACACAAAAATAAAACGAAAAAGGAAAGTCCAAAGAGAGATTGGAGAAGAAGACAAACAAATTTATTATATAAAATGGCTGTCTAATTGTACATATGTTTTAACATATAAACGTATGACCGAACCACGCTTAAAACATTTAATTGGAAAAGAAATATACGTTGAAATCATTGACATTCTTGACGATGGGAGCTATGTCTATAAATCAAAAACTAACTTTAAAGAAGAAATATATTACGGAAATATTAAAAAAGTAAAATAAAAAATATTTTACGATACCATGTAACTGAAAATATGGTGGTCAGTTTCTTTAAAAGGTTTAGCTTACTATAAAAGCAATTTATAATAAACTATTCATTTTTAAGACTTCTATATATTGTAAAGCGTTATTTTTAAAGCTATCATAAAAGCATGCCCGGAGGAGGAAGTATACAAGGAATGATCAATAGTTTGAGCAATAATAAAAAATTGCTCAGATCAAAGCGGTTATTCAGTAAAGAAAAAACTTTTCTTAGTTTAAAACAAGAATACTTTAAGGCCGCAGATGGAAAAATAGACTTTAAAAAAGCCACTCCGGAACAACTTGAAAACATTCGAAAAAAATTAATCAAAGAAAGAAAAAAAGAAGCCCTGTTGTTTATTGGTATACTAGTAATTGTGGTAGGTATATTTTCTTATGTCGGCTTTAAATTAATTCAACCAGTTACAGTTCAAAACAAAACGCAACAGATAGCAACCTTTAAGAAAAAAGAAACAAAATATTTATTCTTTATAGAAAAAGGAGACGAATGGTTTAAAAAAGGGAGATGGCATAATGCTATATTTAATTATAAGGATGCTAAAGCTCTATTTCCCAATGACTATAGCGTTAATTATAGATTGGTAAATGCCTATAGTTTACAATGTGAACAAGAATTTAAAAACTGTCATACCGCCAAAACTCTTTTAGACACCATGTTAGCTAAGCATCCCGATAAGCAAAAAGCATTGCTGGAAATTAAAAATAGACTGGAGTATGAATATTGATAGTGTCTTTTCTATCCAATACATTTTATAGGGGGTTTAAATAAGCAGTATACGCAATCTTACATTTTGCAAACCAATTGCATGGGTATTTCTTTATCTTTGTTAAGAGCGAATTCCTATTATAACCGCTCCCTTTTAATAAATATACCCGTAAGGCATGAGTGACATCACAACAACTTTAAAAACTAAAGGTATACGCCCCACCGCTATGCGCAGCTTGGTGTATCAAGAATTGGCGAAACAAGATACTGCCGTAGCCTTGACCGATATTGAGCTTGCTTTCACCAAAGCAGACCGAACCACGCTGTATAGAACCGTGAAAACCTTTGAAGAGAATGGAATTGTACATCAAATAGACGATGGTACGGGGATTTCAAAATATGCATTGTGTGAACCCGGTTGTAATTGTGAAATTGAAAACGACCTCCACTTACACTTTCATTGTAGCAATTGCGACAAAACCGTTTGCTTGACCGAACATAAGATTCCGCAGATCAGCTTACCCGATGGCTATGTAGCAGAAGATGTTAATTTGGTGGTAAAAGGAATCTGTTCCGATTGCAGCGGAAGTTAATGCACTTCCATTGCACTATAATTATGGGGATATTGCACTAAAATTAAATAGAAAAACCTATTTAGGCTATGAAGCAAAATCCCAATACTTGTAAACCTCAAGCCGCTTGTTGCGCACACGATGAGCCCGAACACACATCCAATGACGGTCACAATCACGAAGGCGGCGCTTTAGATTTCAAAACTTATATTCCGGCTATATTTAGTTTTATACTACTGGTAGTCGGTATTTGTTTAGACTATTTTGAAATTTCTTTCTTTACCGGTTGGGTGCGCATCGCTTGGTATGTTATTGCCTATTTACCCGTAGGCCTTCCTGTTTTAAAACAAGGATGGGTCAGTATCCAAAACGGAGACTTTTTTACAGAGTTTTTATTGATGTCCATTGCCACCATGGGAGCCTTTGCCATTGGAGAGTATCCAGAAGGCGTTGCCGTGATGGTATTCTATGCGGTGGGGGAATTATTTCAGGGAGCTGCTGTAAAGAAAGCCAAAGGAAACATTAAAGCCTTGTTGGACGTTCGGCCTAATGAAGCCTTAATAAAACGTAATAACGATTTTGTTTCGGTACCGCCAGATACCGTAAAAGTTGGTGAAACGGTGCAAGTTCGTGTTGGAGAGAAAATTCCGTTGGATGGGGTATTACTTTCTGAAAAAGCATCGGTCAACACTGCAGCGCTTACGGGAGAAAGTAAACCGAGTTCCGTTAAAAAAGGCACAGCCGTTTTTGCAGGGAGCATCAATCTGGAAAGTGTTATTGAGATTGAAACCACCAAGGAATTCAAAGACAGTTCCATTGCTCGTATTTTAGATCTAGTACAAAACGCTACCGCCCGAAAATCAAAAACCGAATTATTTATTCGGAAATTTGCGCGGGTGTACACACCAATTGTAGTATTCCTAGCCATTGCACTTACGCTACTACCCTACTTCTTTGTTTCAGAATATATATTTGAAGTTTGGCTATATCGTGCACTGATCTTTTTGGTTATTTCGTGTCCGTGTGCGTTGGTTATCTCTATTCCGTTAGGATATTTTGGTGGCTTGGGTGCTGCCTCCAGACACGGTATTCTGTTTAAAGGTGCTTCCTTTTTAGATGCCGTCACGAAAGTCAATACGGTGGTGATGGACAAAACGGGAACCGTTACCAAAGGGGTTTTTAAAATAAAAGAAATTAAAACTTCTAACATTTCCGAAGAAGAAATGATGCCCTACCTCATGGCGATGGAAGAACAATCTACCCACCCGATTGCCAAAGCTATTTTGGAGTATCATGGTGAAATAGAAAAATTACAAGCAACCGATGTTTCTGAAGTAGCCGGAAAAGGACTGAAAGGAACGGTAAACGACAAAGAGGTGTTGGTAGGGAATGCTTCGTTGTTACAATCGCATAACATTGACGTACCTTCGGAAACAGAAACGATTGTAGAGTCTATTGTAATGATCGCCATAGAAAACACCTTTGCAGGTTATGTTGTTATTGCAGATGAATTGAAAGAGGATGCGCATGCTGCTATTGAAAAAATTCGAAAAGCGGGGATTTCCAACATTATTATGCTTTCAGGCGATAAAGATTCCATTACCCAACAAGTCGCAACAGAATTAGGAATAGATTGGGCAAAAGGCGGGTTATTGCCCGAAGATAAACTGAATGAGGTAGAAAAGCTAAAACAACAAGCGGGTACCAAAGTCGCTTTTATAGGGGATGGTATTAATGATGCGCCAGTATTAGCCACTAGTGACGTAGGAGTGGCAATGGGCGGTTTGGGTAGTGATGTGGCTATAGAAACAGCCGACGTGATTATACAAACCGACCAGCCTTCAAAAATTGCAACCGCAGTAAAAATAGGTCGCTCGACCCGACATATTGTTTGGCAAAATATAGCCTTGGCATTTATAGTAAAAGCAATCGTAATGGCATTAGGTGCCGGTGGATTGGCAACCATGTGGGAAGCAGTATTCGCTGATGTTGGGGTTGCATTATTGGCTATTTTAAACGCTGTTCGGCTTCAGAAAATGTCTTGGAAGTAATATTTCAGCAAAAAAGTGTTAAGCTTATCCCAAATAGGCGGATTTATTGGGGATTCTTCTTCATTTAGGCATTTATCCCTTAGTTTTGCAGCTTGATAAACAATTGATAATTAGATAAATCAAATTTATGAGTACAGTTAAGGAAAAAGACACAGTAAGAGTACATTACACAGGTAAGCTGGAAGACGGTCAAGTTTTTGACAGTTCGTTGGAAAGAGAACCTTTAGAGATTACTTTGGGACAAGGTATGCTTATTCCAGGTTTCGAAAAAGGGCTTGTTGATATGAAAGTGAACGAGAAAAAGACAGTGAATGTTCCTAAAGAAGAAGCCTACGGTGATGTTCAAAAAGAGCTTTTCCAAGAAGTTTCTAAAGAAAACCTTCCTGAAGAAATTAAACCAGAAGTTGGGATGGGCCTTATGGCTAAAAACCCTGATGGTTCTGAGCGTCAGTTACGTGTAGCTGAAGTGAAAGAAGATAGCATTGTTGTAGATGCGAATCACCCACTTGCAGGTAAAGATTTGACATTCGATCTTGAAGTTGTTGAGATAAAATAACTTTTAGACTACTATATATTGAAAAACCCGGACGACATGTTCGGGTTTTTTATGTTTTAAAATGAAATTTATAATTCAATAATCACATCCTTCATATCTTTTCGCACTTTCTTTTCTTTAGCCATAAAGTCTGTTTCATCCCTATACCCTACTGGAAGTAACAAAACGGAAGTCAGTCCTTTTTCTTTTAGACCTAAAATACGGTCATATTCTGTTGGATTAAAGCCTTCCATGGGGCAGGCATCAATATTTGCTGCGGCACATACGGTAAGTAAATTACCTAAAGCTAAATACGCTTGGTTGGTAGCCCAGGTTCGTATTTCATCGGAAGATTGCTCTTCAAACGAATCCAATAAAAATTCTTCAAACGGCTTTAATATTTCATCTGGTGTGTTGCGTATGGTTTTTACCCTTTTAAAATATTTCTGAATATACTCAGGGCTTAATTTTTCTTCCACGCAAAAAACTAGCAAATGAGAGGCGTCAACCACTTGATGTTGGTCCCAACTATGTGGCAGTAACTTTTTACGTTTATCTTTATCTTTTACAATTACAAGCGTTACCGGTTGCAAGCCATACGAGGTTGCTGTTAAATTAAAGGCTTCTTTAAGTTGCTCTAGTGTTTTCTTCGGAAGAATTTTTTCTGAATTAAACTTTTTAGTCGCATATCGCCATTTTAATCGATCAATGATATCTGTTGCCATAAATGAAGTTACCTTTGTACTGCAAAAGTAACAATAGCTAGCCAAAATCTACCAAACCAAACGATAACTAAACACAATACCTCTAAAAACCCTTTCTATGCCTGAATTACAAGCCCTAATTGAAAAAAGCGAAACCCGAATTTGTAAAGCCGTATTCCCCAACACCACCAATCATTACGACACCTTATTTGGCGGAACCGCCCTTCAACTGATGGATGAAGCTTCTTTTATTTGTGCTACCCGTTTTTCGCGTAAACGTGTCGTAACCGTTTCTACCGATAAAATAGACTTTACAACACCGATTCCACAAGGTACGATTGTAGAATTAATCGCTCGGGTTGATTCCGTAGGGAAAAGTAGTTGTGTAGTAAAAGTCGATATTTTTATGGAGGATATGTATAGCTATCAACGAGATAAAGCCGTGACAGGATTCTTTACATTCGTTGCCGTTGGGCTTGATAAAAAACCAATTGCGATTATTGACAATTAATTTTAAAAAAGCCTTTTGAGAATAAAAAAAGGATGTTATATTTGCACTCGCATTTGGGGAATACCCAATGAGACACTTGGAGAAATGGCAGAGTGGTCGAATGCGGCAGTCTTGAAAACTGTTGAGGGTCACACCTCCGGGGGTTCGAATCCCTCTTTCTCCGCTGAAAAGCCCGTAAACGTACTGTTTATGGGCTTTTTTATTTTTAGGTGGTGAATTGGGTGGTGTTTACGCGGTCAATAATATATTGTATCGAAATAGGAAATCTCTTTAATTTTACTATTAATAAGTTTTAAATTATACGAAATGTCAATATCTAAACTTTACTTAATGAATATATATGAAGTAATTATTTATAAAGTTTTGTCATTAAAACTTTTTCAATATAAAGAGTAAAAGAATTAATAATTTTACTTTCTGTATTTTTCTTTAATAGCTTTAAAACTTCTAATAGATGTTCTTTTTTTAACGATAGTTTCCCAATAGCAATTGCATATAGAAATTCGAGTAAGGCCTCACCTTGCTCTTCCTGATGATATTTAATAAGAGTTTCTAAAATATTTTTCATCTCTAGAGAAATATTAAAGTCTATGGAATAACTAAGTTCTTCAGGATAAGCACTTCTCAATATTGAAGCTTGTATAATCCCATCATTAAAACGATTAAAATTATTTGGTGAAAGAAGATTTCTTACAAAAGAAGTTTGCTTTAGTGACTGCTCAATGTTATTAGAGTTCCTTAAACTATTGATTACATTATTAAAAGTGAAATAAATATCGGATTGAGTTACTTGATTTACATAATTATCGAAATTAAAAAAAGCAAAGTTATTTCTGATAGCTAAGCCATTACTATTACCGTTGATTAAGGGGAAGAACAAATTATCAGCCAATCCTTTGACGTCTTTGGAATAACTTTGATTAATTGTATTTTTTCGATCTTCAAAATATTTTATTGATTTAGAATCGAAATCTTCATCTTTAAGTAGAGTAAGCATCTTTTTTAAAAACTCTGTTTCTTGCTGCCAATTATTATTTTTTGACAGATTAGCACAAAAAATATTTTCTACTTCTATATATGTACTTGTTTCTGGTCCATACATACCTTGTTTTAGATTGGATTTTAACTCCTTATGTAGCGCAGCATTATTAATTCGTGTTATACCGACAAAATATACTATCCTGAGTCCTTCATAATTTCTCAAGGCTCTGCTTAAGTATAATAAATTCTTACCGTTAGAAATACAAGAACCTACAACTAAAACACTACCTACCTCTTGTTTTGATATTTTTTCCGGAAAATCATCCTGACTAATTATTTGAGGCAATGAGGATTTAGTGTAATTTATCTTAATTTTATCTAATATATAATAAGCTAACTCTTTAGATGAATTATCATTTAAATGGATTAGAAACCTAGTATTACTTGGTACAAATTGATCTATATATGCATTTAGTTTTTTATGGTATCTAGAATACCTTTCATTTTTTTCTTTAATTCCTCTTAAAATTTCAGAATAGTCTATATATATATCGTATTTATTAGAGGTTTCACTCCCTTCTTTATAATTAGCCCTTAGAACAGTATTACCCTTCCTAACTGACATAAATTGTTGTACAAAAGAAGATAGCTTTGTATTTGCATCTTTTATCCTAATTAGTATAGGGTTAATTTTAGGTTTTTCAAGTAAAAACACATCTCCAGATACTTCTACTGGATAAGATCCGCTATCACAAAATTTACAATTTCCAGAGTCATAAGAATCATACGCTTTTATACCATTTGGATTTGTATTATTGTCATGTGTAAGATTACAAAGTACATTATCTTTTATGTCTGTATACTTTGCTTTTAAGTCAAGATAAAAAATCACTACTATATTTGACCTTTTTATTTCCTTATGTTTATCATTAATATAATCTAAAATATTACCTGAAGTAGAAGCTGATATTAATAATAGTGCGTTATTCTTATAATTTACTTTATTTTCATAAAGCCCTTTATAAGAACTAAAACTTTCAACAGGAATTTGAAAAATTCTGTCAGATATAAACCTATTCTTTAATGAAGATAAAGCTAAAGCTAAAGAGTTTATGGAAGATGTATCACAGTAGATTTGATTGTGTTTCTTTTCATCTAAGTACTTTAACATGGAAAATGCTATAAAATAAATCTCACAGCTACGAAGAAGAATATTTCCTGTACGTAAAAATTTATCACAATGTTTTCCAGAAGGAAAAACATAATGGTGTGTTCCCTCTGTCTCTACTAAACCTCCTCTTTTGATAAAAATATTTTGCAGTCCTTCATTTAGAAAACCATCTTTAAATTTTTTTGGAATAACTTTATCATTTACGGACTTTATGACACCTTTATCATCAAATACATTAATATATATATTGTCAAATAAAGATGTTTCATCTCTTTTAGGAATTAGTTTAAAAGTTTTCTCTTTATCGGTTTCAAATACCTTGATTAACTCTTCTTTCAAGTAGTTCCCTCCAATAACAAAAATTTTATCTGTTTGAGAATACTTCTCATAAAATCTTCCTATTTCTTCTATTAATTTTGACTTATTAATTTTTGTGTTATCACAAAATATAACAGTAGTAGATATTATTTTTGTTGTAAGTTTTTTAACTTCCTTGTAATTATATTTATAAATGTAGAAATTTTGCATAACGTTAGTCGTTTATCGATAATGGAAAGATTATTGTTACAACAGAGCCAGAAACAGGTTCGTAATTAGTATAGTTAACATCTGAATCATTTGACCAATCATATAATTTCATTTTTTCCACATTTTTTCGATTAATAGCCAAATAAGGTTCAGTAATTAAATTTCTATAAACACACTTATTGCCTGTTTTAATTCTTATCAACCCTTTTCCACTTATAATTCTCAAAATCTTATCAAGGCCAATACCCTTATCTCCTTTATTTAATCCTTTAGATGATGTATTATGCTTTATCATACATTTTTTCACAACCTCAATATCAGAAAACTTGCTAGCATTATCATTTAATGATCTATATTTTGATATAAATCCGGCTCCACTATCAAAAACGGATATTTCTAAAAAATAAAGTTCTCCTTGATTATTTTCTTTTAAAACTTCATTGTTAAAGTATTCTGAAACTCCTTTATTTGATTTAAAGTTTTCCACTAATGTAGAACGCTTTCTTTTATTAAATTTTATTAATACGCCTCTAATATTAGGGTCAAAAGGAACATCATCAACATCTGCTTTAGCCCACTCGAAAGTATTTTTCATTAATTCATATACTATTTTACTGAAGGATCTTTTTATATTTTTATAACTTAAATGTGTATCACTATAGTTTCTAAGAACATCATTCATAAGAACATTTTCAAGACTTACTGCCAGTTCCGTTTCACTTGAAATATATTCTCCATTTTGTTCAAAGCAAGGTAAAATACCTACGCTTTCGGGAAAATGATCAAAGTTTGTTAGAAGCAATTTTTCTCCTTTCAGAGCTTCAACTTTAGCCATTTTAATAAACACTTCATTTAATGATTTTTTTAAATACTTTCTTAAATTATTACCCTCTTTATCATAGACACCGATACCATCCCAAACTAACCCTATAATAGGAAGTAAATATTCATTGCGAAAAAGGTTCTCTAGTAGTTTTTCATTTGGAGTAGTTATATCTATAATTAATTTACTAGCTTTTTCAGTACGTAGCCAAGTTGCAGCAAACTGTATAAGACTTACTGATATCCCTAGGTAATTCTTAGTTAATTCAATTGGTATAATAAGATCTATAAAAAAATCCTGTTTAGCTTTTAGACCAAGTTCAACATAAATTTTATGAAGGCTTAACAAGTCTACATCTTTCGGTATTTTTACTTTATTAGTAATCATATTATTTACTTAAGTTCTCTGTAAAATTCTATTATTCTACAAATGGATTAATTATTTTATCAAACTTATAATATCAGAGAAAGAATTAACAAAATCACTTGCTAAATAATATTTAACGTTACTAATAACAATACCTTAGCTTTTATTCTTTGTCCTTTACATTTGGAAATTTTCGAGTATTAATATATCTCTTCACTAAATCAAAATAATAAATACTCAAACTTTTGATTATTAATTATTAATTATTAAAAATTAATACTTATTATAGTCCGAATTTATCGGAAAAATTGAAAACTTCAATCTAACTTTATTTAAAGTTAATTTCTTCATCAAAAGTATCCAAAAACCATTCTAAGCTTTTATTTTTTTTGCCAAGTTCCCTTATTAAAAAATTCTCGTGCCCTTTTATAGCGCTTTTCTTGGCGTTGAGCATCTTTGTAATCGTGTCCCACTCGCTTTGCTTCCAATATAAACTTAAATCGCTTGGGTAATCTATTGGTGGGGCTTTTGACTTCTTCAAGAAGTCGTTTAAAAATTGATTCTTCTGAAAGTTCTCCTTCTTCGCTAATTCTTGCTTCTTTTTCTCTAAAGCTTTTTTGTTCTCGATCTTCAAGTTGTTTAAACTTTTGCGATAAGGCTCGCTCTTTATCTCGTAATTCTCCAATAATTCTTTCTTCCTTTTCAATATCTTTTGATATGATTTCTTCTTCAAGTCTAAATTCTTCTTCAATACTTTTCTTAATCTCGTTTTTTCTTCTTGTAAGTCTATCAAGTTCCTCTCTTTCAAGTTTTCTATGTTCTCCAGGTAACTCTTCTTTTTCAAGTAATAATTCTGAGATAGATCTTCTTTCTGCTTGGATAAGTTGTCCAAATTCTTTTGATATTTTTTCAAACTCAACTCGTAATCGTTCGCTATCTTCTCTAAACCTTTCTCTAACTGTCTCCTCAGACCATCCAATTTCAAGCTCTGCTCTCTTATCATTATCAACTGCTTCTTGCTTTGCTCCAATTTCTCTTTTCTTTGATTTATATCTTCTTTCCAGATTAGCAAAGTATTCTTGAAATTCATTTTCTGCTTTATCAAGCTCTCCTCTCTGTCTCTCATAAGGGATTTTTTGGCCCTTAAATTGACTTCGTACTTCTTTGTCAATTCTAGCTTCCATTTCTTCCAATCTCTTTTGTTCTGTTCTTGTAGATTTCTTAACTCTTGATATTTCAGATTCAAAGAGTTGCTCTGTTCTTTTGTACGATTGTGACTCCAAAGCTCTTTTAACTGTTCGTATAAGGTATTTAATTTGGCTTGCTCTGCACTTGTAAGATTCTTCGAAAATTTCTCTCTGGTTGTCATCAATTGACCGTACTCCGTTATCAGTTGTTTCGGAAATGAATATATATTTGGTGTTGGCTTCGCTTTCATTGTAAACCCATTTTACTTTTGATCTTGATTTTAATGCTTTTTCTATTTCAGTTTCAGGCTTTTTCGGAATTATAATTTGAACAGTATTTAATCCCAAACGTTTCAGTTTTAATTTCTTCTCATCATCTATTTTGTGTGAGACCACAAACTCTATGAGTAAAATAGGTTCTTCCATTTCGTTAAAAAATGTAATATCTGGCCGTATCAATAAAAACCTTTTATCTATTTCTGGGTTTTGACCAAACTTCACATTACAATTTTCATCTTCGTAAAAAGTCAATTCAGATTTTACTTTATATGCCTTTATAGTTTCTGAAGACTGTAACAACATAGGTGAACCATCTTGCCCTTTTGGCGGGAACTTATAGACATCAGGAACTTTTAATTCTTTAAGTCTTTGAAGTATATCTCTAGCAATAAGCTCTCTATATTTTCTACTGGCCACAACACATTCTGTAGTATCTTTATCTACATTTTTTGCATGGTGTCTATAATAATGAGCTCTTTTTAAACCCTTTACTGCTTGCATTTCTTTTTTACAACCTAAGCAATAATAACCATTTAGCCCTCTTTTAGCTTCTGAAATGTGAATATGTCGAGTAAAATCATCATTATATGCCCAGTCATTTTGATAATCAATATTTTTAGATTCTGGTTTCATTATAAATTTGTGATAACAATTATTTTCCCAATATTAAACTCTTTAAATAATGCAGCTTTTATAAGTTAAATTATTTAAATAAACTTCTTACAAACTAAAGAGGTTTTAAATTTTATCCTAATTTATACATTTTAGTCTCTTTTAGAAGTATTATCAAATTCATACTGACTCATATATTTTTTCAGTACAATCATATGTCTTCTTAACTGTCTTTTGATTTCAGGAGCCTCCATAATCTCCGATGCACGATAGGCATATTTAATAAAGTTTCCCCTATACTTTCTAGAAAATTCTTTTTTTACAAGTTTTCCCTTTTTATATATAATTTTATTCGCGGGTATTTTTCTGGATTTAATTCCTCTGAAACTATAAAGTCTATAAATTTTTCGCTTGTAAATAATAGCCTCATCCGTGAGGTATTTTTGTTGAACCGATTTTATACGCTTTGCTTTCATAGCAATACCCTCTTTCATTTCACGATAAAACCTGGAAACATTAGCAGATTTTATCAATGTTTTATCACCATAAAAATCAAAACCAAGGTATTGAAGGTATGAATTTGGTATCAGTTTTTTATTTAAAATTTTAGAACACGTCAGCTTGCAGTTTATAGTACTAAACTTAAATTTTTCGGTTTTAGATGAAGAAATAGTCAATTTGATTTTCTTTATTTCTTCTAATACTATTTCTTCTACTGCATCAATATCTTTAGTTTTACAAACAATAACTAAGTCGTCTGAATACCTTCTGTAAAAGCAGTCTCTTTGTTTTACTAATTTATTAACTATGTTTTCATCAAATGGAAGCATATATAAATTTGCAAGCATTGCGCTTATTGGAAGTCCTTGTGGAATTCCTGAAATGATTCCATCTCTTTTTTTCTGATTTTTATAAACTTGAATTTTTGAATCTTTAAAATCTTGATAATCTTCAAAAAATTGAAACTTTCCCTTATTTCTTAATTTAGCAATCTTTTTTTCATCTAAATGTCCTTTTCTTCTTTGTCGTAAATCGTCATAAAAAAAATAACTGTAATTGGTGATAGACTTAAATATAGCATAGTGATCTCTAGGTAAACTTTTTGTTCCTAAAACGCGACTCCATATATTCTTTAATTGGCGATGGTTTAAGGAAGGGAAGAAATTTTTTATATCAAATGCCAATACCCCACAATCCTTTCTTTTCTTTATTTCTTCAAAAACATCTTTAGCAAAATCAACATTGTATTTATAGCGTACGCCATCATCGCTTAGAATTTGCCTGTAAGCGGTAATACTTGCATCTAATAAATCATCTCTTTTTAGATAGGCTTCGTATTTGGGCTGTATTACTTTGTGGGAATAATAAGAGTAGATATGAGAATCTATATGTGTGCTATACATAATAGGCCGTACCTTAATATTAGAAGTGATTTGACCTTTATCATTCACTTTTTTATGTGAACGCCTTTTTAAATCTTCTGAAAATTTATAACGCCTATTATTTGTTTGTTTTAAAATAAATGGTGAAAATCTATGCTTACTTACTTTTTCAGAATTAGAAACATATTTATAAACTTTTTTCTTATCTCTTTTATTAATCCGATTAGTCAAATGAAGATACCCTCTATCTTTGAACCAGTCTTTATTGTTTAATGAAGAGTTTTGCATAGATTTAAAAAAAGAGGAAGTTCTCAAAGCTAATTAACTAAAAGTGCATAACACTAGGCATCGCTAGCTGTACCACTAACCGAATTCTCGGTTCACTTTTTGTTGTTACGGTTGTTGTTGCTACAGTTTATAGAAGCCATTATGTCATCCTTAAACAATAAATATCCAAATAGTATGAAAATATGTCAAAGATTCTTAAATGCTCTTATACTGCTCCTTATACCAATGGTAGTAAATGTTGAACACTACGTAGGGTTTGACATTTACTTGGAAATGGTACGCAAAAATCAATCTACGTATGGTTTATCCCTTTAAAATTTAAAGGTCTGATTGATTGGAGGGTTACCTCACCTCGGCACAGTAGATGTCACTTTTAAATGTAAAGAACTTCCTCATTGTTGAACAAACTTAATAAATTTTAATTTCAAATAACTTTAACTGAACTTTTATATGTTATTTATAAATACGTTCATCATCTATAAAAAACTCTTTAGGTAAATATTCTTCTGAAAACTTTTCTTGATACGCATTGTACCATATTACCTTAAATAATTCTTCCGAACATTTACGTTGTAGTTCGCCGTTTTTTGGATTATAAATGGTTTTTTGATCATTAGGTTTAAAACCATTTATAATAAAGGCTGGTGAGGTATGTGTCATAGTTGTTTTGACGGTAGATTTACTATCTTTTCCTGCATTTTTAAATTTTTTTCTTTTTTCTAGCTTATAGGTCTTAAAAAAAATTCTTTTACCAAATTCATAATCAGCTACTTTATATTTTAAAGCTTCATCAATGAGTGTTATATGACCTTTCTTAGTTTTCTCAGTTTTACTGTGAAACGTAATATCTTTAAAAGATATCAAAACATCCTGATAGAGGTATTTTTCTTCAAAAATCATTCTATATTGATTAAAATAAACACATAAATACTTAACATTATCGGCAATTTTTGATTTTTTAACCTCATTGCTATAGAGTCTTTTTTTCTTTTCAATGTGAACTTCTTTTACACACATAAGGGGAGGAATTTGATTAACATAAGCGTCTATTTCTCCATCCTCCTGAAAAGCTAATGGGTGTGATTTTAAAGTGACTATATCCCCTATTTCAAAATTGTTTTTTGCCATAATTTTCTAAGTTTTAATTTCATTAACACATTTATAATAATCTAAAAGGTTTTATTAAGCCTTTTCCATCTCCTAACTATTTTCAACAATCTCAATTTCTTCATCTGTGAGACCATACAACTCATAAACCATTTGATCGATTTCTTTTTCTGTGCTTGCTATTTGAGCTTGAAGTACTTGCGCTTTGTTCTTATTTTCTTCAAAGAGCTCCATCCATTCAAATTCGTCTTTTTTGGTAGGTTTATCAATTTCGGGCTCCTTGTTTTTACGGCGTGCTCTATTTTCTTTGTTGATGGCTTTGTGAAGTTCTTTGATGAAATTGCTAAAGTCTAGCTCGTACCAATTTTCTAGTTTCCGCGATATCTTTGTAAGAGAAAATTTTTGTACCACATAATCCTTGAATTTAAAGTAAAGTTGAGCGGCTTTGGCATTACTTTCTAGTAAATTATTTACTTTTGTTTTCGTCAATAGTTGATGCTTTGAACCAACTATTTTTATAGGCAATTTTTTAAACTCAGCAACACGAATTTTTGGAAAAAGATTATCAAATTCATTGTTTGAATAGCGAAAGTAAAAAGACATTAATTTAGAATTCAGAACACCCAGAATATATTCAATTAAATAATCTGATTCTTCTTCATTATCAATTCTTGCAATATATAAACTACGGTCAATTATAAATTCCTCTCTAATCAAGGTGCTTACTAATGTTTTACCTAAAATCTCCCTAAATATGATTCTTGGACCATTAAAATATTTTTTCTGTCGAGGTGCAGCCAACCAATCTCCATAACTTATATAATGCTCCTGATCCCATAAATAATTATAGGCTTTAATGTGTTTTCCTTTTAATTCTGGCACAAAAGATTCATCTTTTTTGAAATTTGAATGGTAAGCCCGTTCTTTTATAACTTCAACAGATTGTCCGGTATATTTATCATAAGGATTTACACCTCTAGTAACATCCATTATTGCGCCCACTTCTATTACATCCTTTCTTACTTTTTTAATAATTGGTAATATATCCTCACTTATTTCAACATCAAAAATATATCCTTCATTTTTAAGAAATCTATGTTGGTCAATTGGATGCTTATGAACAATTTGTTTATCTAAAAAATCAACTATATCAACTTTTCCTAATGAATCGCCTTTTTTGGCAACAAAAATTAATGTATCTACGGATGCATCTGGAAAAACATTATCCAAGTTCGGTATGAGTGTTGATAAATTAAGGTTTTCAAGGATATACTTCCGACAATCGGACATTCGTAAATTTTTCAACCAAGAATTAGGAACGATAAAACTAATTTCTCCATTTCGTTTTAAAATTTCAGCTCCTTTTTCAATAAAAGAAACATATAATTCTACTTGATATTGAGCTGTTTGATAATTATTATTGATATAAGTTTTTGTTTTATCATCAATCGACCTAGCGACATAAGGCGGATTCCCAATCACTACATCAAAACCTCCATCTTCAAAAATCTCAGGAAACTCCTTTTCCCAAGTAAAGGCTTTATCTCCAGCAACTGTTTTGCTATCTATGAGGCTATTGCCACACTTAATATTACTACTCAAATCATTAAGTTTTCGTCTTGGCTGTGCGGTACGTAGCCATAGGGACAGCTTTGCTATCTCAACACTTTCTTCATTAAGGTCTACCCCGTATATGTTATTTTCAAGTATAGTGTTTTCAATATCCGGGAACTGCAAACCGCCTCCCAAAACTTTCGTTTTTAATTCATCTAAGTAACAGTGCTCTTTAATTAAAAAATCTAATGCTTGGTTTAAAAAAGCGCCAGAGCCACAAGCAGGGTCACAAATTGTTATTTGCAATAACCATTCACGATAAATATCTATCCTTTCTAAAAGTTGCTTTTTAGTATTTTGGTGCGTGCCCTTTTTAACTTCAAAATAATCTACCTCTTTAAAACCTATCGCAACCTTTTTTTCTTCACATAGTTTACCTACTGTATTTTCTACTATGTATTTAGTGATGTATTTAGGCGTATAAAAAACACCATCTTTTTTACGTTTACTAGTCTGCTTGTCAAACTCACCCCCTTCAATTTCTGCATTTACACTTTCTATCTCATTTAGCGAATTCTCAAAAATATGGCCTAATATATTTACACCTACTTGGCTCTCAAAATCATAATTGGATAGTTTCGTGGTATATTTATATAAAAGAGTATTATCTATTTCGAGAGCATCCAGTATTGCATCTGGTTTAAATAACCCACCGTTATATGCGTATATTTCGGAACGCTTTTCTGTTCCCTTACGCCCGATGTCCAAAAAATTAAAATACTGCTTAAAAAGACCATATAAAGGGCGTTCATCGCCAAAATCCCAATCGTCCTTCCATTTATTTAGTATTTGTAGTGTAGAATTAGAAGGCAACAGCATTCTATCTTCTGCAAAGAAAATAAAAAGGAAACGGTCAATAAGCTTTTGCGATTTTTTAAAAAGTGTCAATTTTACATTCTTTTCGAGGCGAGCGATATCCTCCTTGTAGCTAATATCAACTACCTCGTCCAGTTTCTTCCTGACTGTTTTAGAATTGTTTTTAACCAGATCACGGTATAATTCGCGTTTAAAAATCGAGTAGTCTTTGTAAAACGCTTTGGTAATTTCTTCTTCCTCCGCAATAGATGCCTCCTTTATTTTTAGTGGTGTATTGTTTAATACTTTGTCTATATGAAGACACAAATACAACAGCTCAAATCTTTTTTTAGAGAGCGTAAATAAGTCAAACTCTTCAAACTCTGTGGCATCATTGATATAAAACCGTAGCTTTTCAAAATTGGAGGTAATTACATACACACAGCCTTTTTGATTGGCTTTATAATCAAAAGCTTGGCGGCGGATGCTTTCCAAATCTTTTGTATTGGTGCCTTTTAATTCAATTACACCTATTGCGTTTCCATCCTTTACAATAGCACCGTCAGCCTTACGTGCGTTTTTTTCGTTTTTAAACTCAGTAGTTAAATTTGAATTAGGATTGGGAAATAAAGTGTAGCTTAAAATATTTACAAACAGCTCGTTTAAAAAAGTTGCCTGATATTGTTCTTCCTTGGCGCTTTTGATATTTTCTTGAATAGCTGTATTCCAGAAGTATTTTTGATATTTCTTATATGCTTTATCTACTACTGCTTCATCGAGCAATGCGAGATGTGATTTAAGTACAGATGTTTGAAATAATGCCATTAAATGCTATAGAGTATTATTGAATACCAAAAATAATAAAAGTAACTTGGCATTATTACTTTAGTTATGCACAGAACATTAACATTTTAAAAATTACCACCACTTATCTATAGTTTTATGCTAATATGGTATCAGCATAGCTATTTAAATTTTGAAGTCAAATATTAAGTTTTAAGAACTCTCTAAAGTTTTCTTTATTGACTACTTTTACTTCTGTTTTATACGCTTCTTTGAATCTCTTAGGCACTTTTACTTTACTTTTTGGATTCCACTTAATTTCAAAGCCCTTTACAGTTTCAGCTTCTTCTTCCACATAATCAATTTCTTGCTGCTGTACAGTCCTCCAAAAATATGCTTTAGCCAACGAACCACTATAAGCATTATGTTTTAACCGTTCGGCAATCAAAAAATTTTCCCAAAGATTACCCTTGTCTTGCCTTACTTCCATTGAATTTAAATCACCAATGATCATATTTCTAACTCCAGTATCATAAAAGTAAATTTTTTGATTTGTTTTAATTTCATTGCGTAAATTTTTACTAAAACTTGGAAGTTTGAATATTACATATGCTTGACAAAGAAGATCAATATATGTAGCCACGGTTTTTTTATCGATGCCTAACAACTGTGCTAATTCATTATAACTTACCTCACTCCCGATTTGAAATGCTAAAGCTCTCAATAATTTTTCTAAGATTTCTGGTTTTCTAATTCCTCCATAACTTAGAATATCCTTGTACAAATAACTATCTGTTAACTGTTTGAGAATCTCCTTCTCTTCCCCGAAATTATTGATGACATCTGGGTACATTCCATAGATAATACGTAAGTCTAATTGTTGTTCGGCTTTAAGATATCCCACATTGTTTTCAAATTCTGTCCAGGAAATAGGATATAGTTGATATTCCCATTTCCTACCTGTAAGGGGTTCTTGAGTTTGATTATTCAATTCAAAAGCAGATGAACCACTAACCAATAATTGAACAGACTTTAGTTGATCTGTAATCAGTTTTAAAGTAAGTCCGATATTATCTATACGCTGGGCCTCGTCTATAAAAATGATTTTATAGTTCCCGATAATATTTTTAAGTTGCTCTAAATTGGGATTGGAAAGTAATTTTCTTACTGTTGGATCATCTCCATTCAAAAAGAGATATTCTTTATCCTCTAGTAATTTATTGAAAAGTGTAGTCTTACCCACTTGTCTGGGTCCAATTAAAAGGATAGCTTTACCAGTACCAAAACGGTTTTTAATTTTCTCTTCTAAATCTCTTTTTATCATATTCAGGGATTGTATTCCCCAAATATACCTTTTTTTAGAGATTGTATTCCCCAAATATGGTTTTTTATTCCTTAAATATAATTATGAGTGAAACTTAATCATATTAGCTGAGCATTATTACTAATGACATACTTTTAATCAAGTTATGAGATCATCCTCATTAATAAAATCATACGTAATTTGTAAAAGGTACTCCTTTTTAAAATTTTCAAAAAGAATCTTCCACACAGAGTTATTTTGATCAAAGTCAATTTCTTCCAGTTCGCTTTCATATTCTTGCTGGAAAATATCAATTATTCTTGTGATCTGAGAATTATCAAATGTATCCTTAAAGATTTTGTAATTATCAACTAAAGATAAATAAATGTCCTTCAATCTTTCAGCCGAAATTTTTTCTGTTTCATCAATTAAATTTTCAAAATCGTAAATAGCATCTAAAACAAATTCAGCAGCCATATTCCCAATACCCTTATTTGTATTCCACTTTGGGAATGCCAAATACATAAAATGGATTATTCCTTTATATAATTCGGTATTAGCATACTCCTCCATCAAGAGATAGTACTCCTGATGCGTTTCTCTATTTGAGATAAATTCTTCAAATTGATATTGATTAGTCATATGGTTGGTGTTTTATATACTGGTTGTAAAACAATAATATATTAATGTAATTCTTCACTTATACATTTATACATTTATACATTTATACATTTATACATTTATA